>Ga0307375_10000254_pt1 | contig 71922 bp, 75 predicted proteins | sample TR1MG_FD_202531 | JGI IMG/M metagenome (GOLD analysis project Ga0307375, IMG submission 202531) | Soil microbial communities from Risofladan, Vaasa, Finland - TR-1 | ecosystem: Environmental > Terrestrial > Soil > Coastal area > Acid sulfate soil | place: Finland: Risofladan, Vaasa | collected... | reverse complement strand
AGGAACTCGCCTGGGGCGACGCCGGCATCTGCATGGCCCTGATGGGCTCGACCCTCGCGGTGGCGGCGATCATGGCCAACGGCACCCCCGCCCAGCAGATGGAGTTCATCCCCCAGTGCTTCGGCACACCGGGTGACATCAAGATCGCGGCCTTCGGGGTCTCCGAGCCCGACGCCGGCAGCGACGTCTCGTCGCTGCGCACCCGCGCCGTCTACGACGAGAAGACCGACGAATGGGTGCTCAATGGCGTGAAGACCTGGATCACCAACGGCGGCATCGCCAACCTGCACGTCATCGTGGCCTCGGTCGACCCCGAACTGGGCAGCCGCGGTCAGGCATCCTTCGTGGTGCCCGAGGGCACCGCCGGGATCCGCATGGGCCAGAAGTTCCAGAAGATGGGCATCCGCGCGAGCCACACCGCCGAGGTCGTGCTCGAGGACTGCCGGATCCCCGGGTCCATGCTGCTCGGGGGTAAGGAGAAGCTCGACGAGAAGTTGGCGCGCGTGCGCGAGGGTAAGAAGGCGTCGAGCCAGGCCGCCATGGCCACCTTTGAAGCGACGCGGCCCGCGGTCGGGGCCCAGGCGCTCGGCATCGCGCGCGCGGCCTACGAGTACTCGCTCGACTACGCCAAAGAGCGCCAGCAGTTCGGTCGCGCCATCATCGAGAACCAGGCCATCGCCTTCAAGCTCGCCGAGATGAAGATGCACATCGACGCCGCGCGCCTGCTGGTGTGGCGAGCCGCGTGGATGGCCGCCCAGCGCAAGCCCTTCCTCAACGGCGAGGGCTCGATGTCCAAGCTCTACGCGAGCGAGACCGCGGTGCGGGTGACCGAGGACGCCATCCAGGTCATGGGTGGTTACGGCTACATCCGCGAGCACCCGGTCGAGCGCTGGCACCGTGACTCGAAGATCTACACGATCTTCGAAGGGACTTCTGAGATCCAACGCCTCATCATTGCGCGCGCCATTTCAGGGGTCCACATTCGGTAGTAAAGACCATACGTTAGCAGGGTTTCTGAGCATCGGGTTAGTCGCGGTCCTGCTCTGGCGGCTCAATTGCAGTTACACCAAACCGCCCCACGAATCGAGTTTGTGGGGCGGTTAGTGGGGCGGTTAGTGGCGCACTGTTTGGCTCACCCAGCAGTCGCCCCAGAGGCACCACTGGCGGGCTGCAGAGTGCTCGCCAACTCAGTCAGCTTGGCCTTGCTGAACGCCTGCCTCGCAAGAATAAGGACGAGGAGCGCCCCCCAGTTATCACTGATCCGCCGATCACGCCAGAGCAAAGGCTCCCGTGAAGTGGCAAGTTCACGTCTATCGCGTAGCAAATTGCCCCCGCGACGATCGTTACGAACGCAAGCGACCCCGACTTCCCTCGCTTGTTACTACGCGCCTTAGAAATCAGTTCGTTGCTCATGCTCACCTCCGCATCCTCAGAGTTTCCGGGGTTGAGAGCTACGGTTCGGGCTCTGTCGGCTGATGCAAGCAGCCTGAGGGTGGCGGCAGTCGAGGCGGCGTTCGACCACCGCGAACGTCAATCCACTATGTTGTCAATCGCGCCGAGGCTGATCGCAACTTTCACATAGGTTTCGAGCGCATCGTCGAACGCGCCTTGTGTGGCCACTTGAGACGCCACGAGTCCGTCGGCCCATTGTTTAGTCTGATTGAAGACCCACGATGCTTCTTGCTCTGCCGCCGCGTACTCGTCAGATCCGGGGAGCGTTCCGAAGTGCTGCGCCGTGAGTGTTAGGTAATTGTAGTGCGCAGTAATAGCCCCATCACGCGCGGAGACCGCCATTGCGTCAGCCTCCTCGGCGGCCGCCCCAGCTGCTACAACCACCTGCCGGAGATTCTCCAACACAGGGAAGGCCTCGGTCAGATTGGTCTGCACTCGCCAGCCAAGCAGTTCAAGTGACTCCATCTCTCGTCTCGCCGCACTGTAGAAGCGTGCGCTCGCGTGGTCGAAGCGGTCTTTGGCGACTTCCCGGTTTGCCACAGCATCGATTGCCCGGGCTTCGGCGTCCGCAAGAGTCCAACTCGCATCCTGCTCTTCTGACAACAGTGCTTCAGATCTTGGACCGGCGGAGAGCAGTTCAGCAATTCTGAGGTCGTTCTCGGTTGCGACGTCGAGTCCGGCGCCAGCGGCGTCGATTTCGGACGCAGCGATGTCGAACGACGTGCGCGTTGCCACCGCAGCGAGTCGGAGTTCCTCTAACGCCGGGCGCGCATCCGTCAGTTTGGTTGGTGCACGCCAGTCGAGTAAGGGGTTAGAGGTCAAGGGCTTCTCCATGTTCGTGGTCGCAACACTTTTCCACAGCAGCGTGTCGTCGCGGTACATGGGCTTGATTCGGTTCGCACTCACCACGACTCGCTAAAGGACGTACCCGTCGGATCGAGCGATCCAGGGTTGGCGAGCATCACGGTTCCCGTGGCATTGGTCATCTCGAGCTGGACCATCGCCGGCATGGACGTCTGGTTCGATCCGGCCGGTCGGCGCCGCGCTACGACCTACGGTGCAACTCGCGTATCTGCGATCTCCCTGCTCTCTCTTTGGGGTAGACCCTTTCGATTTTCCCAATCTCCTCAAGCGTGTTGCTGCCCCCTTGGGGGATGAGCTGGAAGAGACTTCGCGGCGCGACATTCCACCCACCAGGATTTGAGGGCGTCCTCATCAAGGCGTAGCCGCCGAACGAGATCGTGCCGGCGTCGACCACGCTTCCCAAGGTGTCCTTTATTCGGACCACGACGTCGCGAGTGGGCAGATGGTCGGGGAAGTCTGGCTCCTGGCTCCACGCCGTCGCCGACTGTCGCCAGACGAGTTTCACCGTCACTCTTCCGAGAGGTTGAAGAAGTATGACGTGGTTGGAGTAGTAACGGTTGTGGCTGCCCGGCTGCATGTCATGAAGCGTGATCGTATTCACGAAGACATCTGGTGGCAGGGTCAGCTCCACATAACCGCTTGAAGTGCCGTGGTTGGCGATCTCTACTTCGATGAACATCCCAAGTTTTCCTTCGCCCAGACCAGCAACGTCAATCGGTTCGCCTGCCTTTGCGAAGCCGAAGTTCCCTGCTGTCACGGTCTCGGGTTTCTCGACGCCTTGTTGGACTTTAAGATCGAGCACCACGAGCCTCGGGGCGGATGCGTCAATCCGACTGCGGTAGGCCTCCCTCGTCGAGTGACGTGCGATAACCGTGGCGTAGAAAGTTGCAGCGGCCAAGAGGAGAGTCCCGATTGCGACGGCAAGGCTGGTCCAGTCGGAGACGGTCAAGGCGGCCATTCTCTGATCGTAGGCCAGGGATGCCAGGCCACAACCACGTCCGGGCTGAACAGCTCGTTCGTCTCGTGCCAGTCGATCAGGCCGTCCGGGCCCGGTGGCAATGACGCGAACCAGCACCGTCTCGAGCTGGCCTTCGCGCAGTGACGCAGCAGTGACGCAGCAATGCCGCCCGTCAAGTCGACGTGGCGGCGCTGCGGAGCGTGGTTGTCTAACACGGACATCGCGTAGCGTGGCTGGCTCCCAGTTCGCACCTCGTCGGCTTGGCGGTCGTGTTGGCACCAAGGCAAGAGTGAGAGCAGAATCATGGGATGACCACCAGAAGTGATCCCTTCGCCAACCTTCGATGGCTCGTCGTCTTCTACGGGATTGCCGATTCCTGCATCTGGCCTATTCAGGCGGATGGATGGTGGCTGGCGCACGGTTCTCCTGCTAACGGGGCCCTCGGAATCCTGGCTCCCGAGGGCGGAGATGTGGTTCCCACAATGACTGACGCTCTTTGGCTCGCTGATGCCCTGGCATTCGATCACGATGCACCGGTGGGCGTTGCCCCCGCAGTGCGTGGGGCGTGGCCCGAGGCAGTTCCTGCCGACGAGGAAGCGATGTTGTTCATGCAGCCGGTGGAGGCTCTGACCCACCAGTTCGCTACGCAGTACTGGGATTCCGTAGGAGCCGCGCTCGGGGCGGCGGCCGACCTTCGGTTCGGCGCCTCCTACTGCCTTCGCTACGACAGCGACTATCCGGACCCAGGAACCGGCTTCACAGAGCGGTTCCGCGGGCGGGAGGAACTTGTTGCGATGTACGCGATGGCGGCGCGCCAGGCGGACGTGCTCGCAGAGTACCTCTGCCTCTACCGGGTGCTGGAGGGTGCGGATCGCCTAAACGGGACGGCGTTCAGCGAGCGTGTCCTTCCGACGCTGTTGGAGCGGGACTTTGGGCTCCTTCGAGTCATTCCGGCGGTCCAGTACTCGCGACCCAGTGAGTACATCGATGTCTTCGCCCTCTACAAGCACCGGGCTCGAACGGCGATCTACAGAATCGAGAAACTCGGAGAAAGCGATGTGCCGCAGCACCTTTACCGCATCAAGAACCAGATTGCTCACGGGAAACACCGAGTGCTGGCCGGAGGTAGTGGTCGGTTCTTCGAAGACGTGGCTTGGGCGCTTCCCGTGGTGAAGCTTCTGGCGCGGGCCGGCCGAGGAAACGTAGGTCGAAGACGAGTGACGCGAAGTCTCTCTACCGAAGGAGCTGGCGAAGCCGATCTTCGTCCAACACCAACTCTTCGTCGAGCGCCATTGCTACTTTCAAGATCAAACGCTTGGCGTCGTCGGTGGCGACAAGGTCGCGAGTCCCCCTCTCCAATTCCCTAAACGCCTGGATACGCGGAGCAGGGTCGGGGTCGGGCAGCCAAGTTCTGATGGCCTTCATTGTGGCTTGCTTATCGTGCCCGTTCATACCGGTTCGATGACCCACCCACACCGCGTCGGATGCACCGTGCTGGTCATCGAAGAGAATCTGCGCTGCCGGCCCGGCCTGTGCGACGAGGGCCACTTCACGTTGGTTGCCATCGTGATCTGTAACCGTCTCGCCTCCGACGCCGGGGGTGAGGCTCATCTCGCACCTCTCGACGCGGTGACCAAGATAGTGGGCAACAACCACGTGACCCGCTTCGTGGTGAGCCCACGATCGTCTAACAGACCATTCCGCGGCGTCCACCTTTCGGCTGCTACCGGTGCGGCATTTGCGGCAGCGCGGGGGGAGGGTTGAACCCTCGGGTCAACCTCGCCCTTAGATCGTTCGCCACGACCTCTCTGATGTCGGGTGTGGCGAGTTTGGCAATCGCAGACTTCGAGAGATTCAGCTTTGCAGCGACTGTAGCCATCGATTCGTTCGGCCACTGCACCGCTTCCGCGATCGCGTTGCGTCTGACTTGCGCCAACTGTTCGATGGCCCCCTGTAGGTACGTGATTAGATCACCTGCGTGCTGCGCGCGTCTTACAGGTTCACCGGTCTGTTGTATACCCGAGATCGCAGCGTTCAACTGCTGCCGGAGCTTGACTTCAGTGTTCATACATTCTCTTTCGTGTCTTTTGATTGCGTATCGTACACCCTGGGTGTACGTTCGTCAAGCGATACGAAGCCTTGAGGTTACGGGCCGCAGAGCCCTGTGTTTGCCTTCCTCGCCTGTCTCTCTTAGGCGGTGAGGATCTTGCCCCGCACCTCCCTCTCTATCGCCTTGCCGTTCCGCCACGTCGTGTGAACTCAGTGGTGTCTGTGGGTGCGCTGAGATTCAGCTGAGTTGGGCCGCGGCGCACCTCAGTTCTGAGCGGCGGTAGCAGCCCGCCTGATGACGTGACCTACGACCCGTCCGGGCTCGGCCACGCTTCAGCTTCCTCCGCCTGGCCCGCCGACGGGGACTCATCGAAAACGACTCTTTCGCGTAGTTTGGCCGGCGGCTCCCAGGGCGGGATGTGTTCGTACTCTTGGGACTTGACCCTTCGGGGCGGTGGATCAAACAACGTCATCAGGCCGCGGCTGTCTCGACGCTTCGCGTCGCGGAGGGCCACAGCTTGTGATCGAAGCTCAGGTATACCCTTCACCCTCGCACTCTTGTAGATGCTCGCCATGATCTTGTTCCCCGGCTTGGCATCGGTTGCGAACACCATCGTGTAAACAGGCTGATCTGACACGTTGCTCAACTTGAGAGCGTGAGTCCACTGGTACCCCAACGTCTGTTCCAGTCGCCACCTAAGGAGGTTCACGAACTCGGCCCGGGTCTGGTCTGGACTGTATTCGCCTGATTGCCTCCGTTGGTAGATTCCCGTCCACTCGTCCGTACCGAAGTACCGCGTGAGCTGATCAGGCCAGGGCTCACCTCGTTCCCCCTTGAGCCCGAGGACTCGTGCAAACGCAGGCTCAGGAACGAGAATCCACATTTCGACTTTGCGGTCCCTGCGGTCCTGGCGCCACTTGGACAATGTCTCCAGTGTCGTCCACTCGACCTCCAAGCCCTTGGGGTCTATGAAGGCGAAGGTCGGCGCCCACCGAAGGCCACTCACGCGGTCGAGGCCCTCTTGCAGATGGACGTTGCAGTCGCCGGCAACTATCTCGTAACGGTTGTCACCCGGGAACTCTCGTTTCAGATCCGCCTGTAGAGCGGCTGCCTGGGTCTCCAGTTCCCAGAACACGAGACGGGTGAACTGCGGGTCCGTCAGAAGAGCTCGTGCCGTGGACCCGTAGAAGGTCGCGCCGTTGTCTTCCCGTGTGTGGCGGAGGCTCCCGCCGAAAAGATCGAGATATACGGTTGCCCGCGCCGACCGCGAAGCGTTGTTGAATCCGGCAAGGTACTTGGAAAGAACCTCGAGCTTGACCTCGGTCCAGTAACCGCCCCAGTTGGTCACTATCGAAGCTGGCCTCGTGCGACTGGCATTTCGCTCCAGGTTCGTCCGTCCATCGTGCGGCCGGCGGCACCCTTGCCGACTCGGCGCATGCTCACCGGGGCGCCTGGCGTCTTGACTTTTGGCATCGCGTCCAGGATCACACCATCGTTCGCGACCGGGACCGCACTTGACTCGCCGTTAGGTGCCCACGCACCCCACTGCTTGAAGAAGAAGGCCACGTCCTCTCCATTACAGCGGTCCCGTAGTTCCTTAGCCCAATCGGGGTGCATCGGTCTCGCCCCGGGCCCTGATTCGCCGCCAGCAATCAGCCAGTCGATCCCCGCGAGATCCAAATTAGGGAGAGGCCCAAGCAACGGCTCAGCCGAAATGAATCGCACCGCCGCCGGCACCTTTCTCAGATGGTTTGCTCGAAAACTGTACCTTGCCGACTCGACTGAAACCCCCATCCAGATGTTCGGCGCCCAATTCAAGCGTGGAGCGATCTTCGAGAGTCGCTGCGCCCTCTTGGTGAGTACCTGATAGGTGTGCCGCGGGGTGTCTGACATCACCTGGAAAACGTCCTCGATGAACTCGTCAGGCACGTCCGGATGGAATAGATCACTCATCGAGTTCACGAAGATGAGGCGAGGCGACTTCCAACGATGGGGGAGTGGCAACTGATCAGGGTGAATGGTGAGGCCGAAACCCGGGCCCGATGTCTTAGGTGATCCGTCATTTTGATACTTGGGGTTGCCCATCGCCTTTAGTCGGCGCGAGAGGGTCAGCGCGTAGCAGTGATCACACCCCGGAGATGTTTGGTCGCAGCCCGTCGTCGGGTTCCACGTTGCTTGAGTCCACTCGATGCTTGACTTGTCAGCCACCTTGACTCCTCCTTTCTGTGACGATAAGCGAATCGACCTTCTACTGTGTAGAGGTACAGCACACGTGCATGGACTGATCTCTCCTAAGAGTAGGGGAGGTCAGTCATGGAGTGAGGTACTCATTGGCAGAGGCCCGGACCTCTGTGCCCGATCCCCCCAGGAAAGCACCCCTGACGCTCGATACGACGGTCTCAGCCCGCTTGAGGTAATTCGCCAACACCCTGGGCTGGATCCGGTCAGTACAGCCATGATGCTCCGAAAGTTAATGGTCCCTGAATCAGGCAACTGGTCGAGGTAGGTGCGCGTTCGCGGCACCGTTCTGCGCGGCACACGCGGGGCCACCTTTTGCGCGAGAACTTATTCGAGCGGCGAGACCGAGTTGTCGAACACGTCCGGCGCGCCGGTGAACGCCTGCACGCTGCCAACTATCCAGAGGAGCAGCAGCACCTTCGTCGCGTCATCGCCAATGCCGGGCTGCTCCAGCAGGCTGTCCACGAGCTCCGATGCCTTGCGCAGTCGCTCGTGCAGCAGCTCGGGGGTCTGTGCATACGCTGCGCCGATGGCGAACAGGGAGCAGGTCTTGACGGCCTCCTGCTGCGGTAACGTGAGCGCGTCGAAGGGTCCTTCTCCGACGAGGTAGTCGTTGAGTGGACTGGTGGGCATTGCGGTCCTTTCGGCTGGTGTTGCCGTGGACTGTGCTCGTTTGGAGCAGCGGGGCAGTCGCTCGCTACGCGGCCGAACCGGGCGGGATGCGGGCGGTGTTGTCGTAGGCGCGTTCGGCTTGGTTGAAGGTCGCACGGGCCGCGTCCCTTACGGCACATGCCACCGAGACGCGCTCGTCAGCTGCAAGGTAAGCGCTACCGCTTGCCTCGTCGTAGGCGCGAGCGTTGCCGATGGAGAGTGAGGTCCTGTGGAAGTGCTCCTCGAAGTGAGCCCGTTGCGCGACCGCGCACTCAATCTCGGCAGCGGCGAGGGCGGCTTCAGCGATTTCGAGGGCCGCGGAGGTTGCCGCAACGGCGCGGCGCAGAGCCTCGAGGACGGGGTGCTGCTGGGCAAGTTTTGAGGCCTCGCGCCAATCGAACGTCGGGTTGGTGCTCACCACTCAACCTGCGCCGCGTCTGCGCACCCGTCCGCCAGCCACGCGAGAAGCAACGACATTCCGAGTTCGTGCTGCAACCACGCAATCTGCTCTGGAAGTTCCCACCCCTTGTCCAGACAGTTGTTGAGCTGGATAAAGAGGGCCTGCCCACGGGGCCCCATGACCGCACGAATCGCGTCACGCTGCGTGGCAGAAATCTTGCCCGCTCGCTTGGCGTCGCCCGTGTGCTTCGCCATTGCCATGGACACATCGCTGGAGAGTTGCAGGCAGTCCTTGAAGTTCTCAGGAGGACCCCACAGCTTCTTGCCCAAGGCGGCGACCGTGAGACACTCGACCACGATGTCCAGTCGGTCTCGTGCTCGAAGGAAGAATGCCTCGTTCGCCTGTAGGGCGCGGTCGCCCTCGATGCAATGGATTGGCACAAGAACGAGGGGCGACACCGACTCGGTCGCCAGGTCGAGGAAGGTGTTGAGACTGTGTAGAGACCACGCCGCGTCGGCAAGAGTCATTGGTAGCCCCCACGTGCTGAACGTAAGATCGTTGGGATTGAGCGGCGCGTGCTCTCGCACTTCAGTAATAATGCGGTTCCACACGGAGTCGAAGAATTCCATCGCACGGTCGCCAGAACCAAGATCGAGGTCCAGCACGCTGCCATCAACGCGAGGGATGCCGTTGATTGTGCCGGACCCGTCCAGAATCTTGTCCAGCAGTGCCAGCGCAACGGCGCCGTCTATCTCAGCCACATTCGGTTCGCTGCCAATCGTGATCGTGATGTCAGAAATGTCCATAATTCGTACGTCCTCCGGGGTTGCCGTTTGCCGGCACCTCCCACTACGGTGTGCGCCCTGTCGGCAGACGCAAGCAGCTTGCGAGTGGCGGCCGGTTGTCGGCATCTGTATGCACTCCACAAATCAAGAGCAGCGGGCGGATCTCCGCGATCGCCGCCTGCGCGGTCCAGGGTGATACGCCCGACGACGGGGCCAAGTCACTCGCTGGCAGGCCGCTTTGAGTCTGCGCCAGCGTGAGCACCAGCTTGTCGCGGAGCGACAGGGTTCCTCTGCGCGTTTCAATGCGTCGGGGGTGCGCGCTGCCAGTTCGCCTGAGTCGGCGGGCAGCGTTGCGCTCCTCGTATGCCTCCCGCCATAGCGGCGTGATTTTGGCGAGCAGGTCGTCGATTTGTTCGCTGGTATGGCCGGTGGGTGTGAACTCATCCGCGAGCGCCGAGGCAACGACTTTGCCGGGCTCGTGGGGATTGCGACACGTGAATTCATCAGTACCTGTCACGCCGCCACCTCCTCTTCGCTCTCGGCTTCCGTTTGAGCGCGGCGTGGGGTGTCCGAAACTAACTTCGACAACCACGGCACCAGCTGCGCTGCACGACTACCTCGGATCGCCGCGACGACCGTTCCTTCCTTGCCCCAGTACCACCACAGCACCAATGAACCGAACAAGGAAGCCGGGAGGGCGAGGGCGGGCGCAACGCGCAACGGCTCGAGGGCCTGGTCAATCAATGGACCGTGGGGAGGAGGGAGAATCTTCGCGGCGACGAAGGCCGCCGCGAAGTAGAACGCGCCTGCGGGAATCCAAAACGCCGAGCGTCGGAGGCCGCTAATTTCTCTGGTGCTGAGCAGCCGCTTGCCGACACCGTCGTAGGAGAACTCCTCAACTTCGCCGTCTGGGTGCGTGGTTGAGGCGAGGCGCCCATAAGGGTCATAAGTATGGGAGGTGACCTTGTCCTTCCGATCAATCTCACAGATGCAATTGAAATCTCCGTCGAAGAGATGCGACCCGCCGTGGGAATAATCGATGCGACAGAGCGAACCCGCCGGGCTGTAGTGAAACACACTGCCTTTGTTGTCTGTTTCTTCCTTTCCCCCTGACTCGTCGTACTTGTACGACGTGCTCTGGCCACTGCCCTTCACCTCGAGTACTTTTCGACCCTGATTATCGAAGGTGGTGGTTGTGACGGCACCGTTGGCTTGAGTCGTCACTTCGACGCTCCCGGGACGCCCCGCCTCGGCGGTCACGATTTGGCTTGCCCCATCACTTCGAGTTCTGGTGATGATCCTCCGCTCAGAGGTCAGCGCACTGGCGGAATCGTAAGTACTGGTGACCACGACTTGTTCAGCCCCAGGCAGTCCCTGGAAAAAGGAGTAGCGCACCTCGCTTTCAGCCGGGGACACGTCGCTGGTCTCGATGACAGTGTGTGCCACGCCGTCGGGGTGCAGTTCCGTGAGGATTCTGCCCTCGGGGTCAAAGGTACGGAAAATGGTGCTCATGTTGTTGCCTCCTTACTGGCCTCTCTTGTTGTCGTCCACTGTGCACGCGTGCCGACAGCGCGCAAGGATTTGATTTGCATTACGGTCACCACGCCTCGCTGAAGGATGCGGACGCAGGATCGAGCGGTCCGGGGTTGGCGAGCATCACTGTTCCCGTGGCGTTGCTCATCTCCATCTCGACCGTTGTCGGCGTGGACGTTGAGTTCGATCCGGCCAACGCGGCGGTAGTACTGCGGAAGGCAAACTTCCCCGAGTTTGGCAACTGGTCAATCGTGCAGCCAGAGGGCGGGCACGTCGACGGACGCTCGAGAATCCATTCGGCCACAGATTGGTCGGACTTCGCCGGCGCCGCCACAATAAAGAAGAGGCTCCACCCAGCGGATAGATCGCGCATCTGGAACAGCCAGTGCCCAGGGGAGACGGAGCTCGGAGCTAAGACTTCGCCTCGGAGCACGTCACCTGCGTGGACGGGGTACACGGCTGGTTCGTACACCGCTTGGTAGCCGCCGTAGCACTGAGGGTCGCCCCACATCTCGACCCATGCAAAATAGCTGAGGTGGCCTCCAACACATTGGGCTGTTGTGCCCTCCTGCTGGATCGTCGTGTCGCCGATTCCAATCCACGCGGCGGCTTTTGAGTTTGGAGTTCCCGTGCAACTGATTGATGGCACGGTCCAAGTGCCCGCGACGGAAGAGAATACGCTGCCGGCGCCCGCCTGCTGTTGGTATCCACTCCAGTTCTGATTGAGTACCTCCGTTCCGTGCGGCACTGTGGTGGGTGTTCCAGGAGTGGTCGTGGTGGTCGTCGTGGTCGAGGTGGGTGCAGTGGTCGTTGGAGTAGTTGAAGCAACGACCGGAGCAACGCCTGCCGGCTCCCCAGCGACGATTACGGTGCCCCAAGCCCAGCCGCCGCTTCCGGTGAGACGAAAGGTGTACTCCATCTGGGAACCAGTTGCGTTAGCGGGCAGCATCACCGCGATCCTGCGTACGCCGCGAGGGCAGTGCGCGATGTTCACCAGAGAACGCACCGCTGGCAACGCCACCAGGTGGCATGCCCCCGCCTTTGGCAGCCAGACGTGCAAGACCGCTCGACCGCCGCCACTGCTGAGCATCGACGGAGTCACCATGAGACCTCGAAGCGCGGGGACTTGGGCGGAGCGATTTGTCTGCTCAGCGAGGAGCGGCGAGTTCGACGGCGGTGTCTGCACCATCTTGAGGCCAGCAACCACGAGGCCCGCGACGAGGACGACCGTCATTGCTATCCGGCTGGCAGTCGCAAGCGAACCCACCCTCGATGACCGCGACGGGCCGACCAACAGCCTGGCAGCGTTCGTGTTCTCAGTATCGTCAGCGCGCATTTCGGCCTCCGGAAAGTCGGGCCACACTTACGGTGCCGTGCTTCGCCTGATTCGTGGATAGCTTCTCGGTCAGAAGTGCTATAGCGTCGGCGACCACGGCTGCACCCGGGGAGCTGGTGGCTGGTTCACTTGTTGCAGCGACAACCACGGGAGTTCCAGCCGGCCTGCGTTCTTGGTAGGTCTTGACGCGGGCGTAGAGCGCCCGTGCCGGGTGGTCCACGCCGACATAGCCGTCCTCCGTTAGGAGCTCCACCACAGTGCGAGGGCTGTTGCCGTTGCGCCACATCGTGAAGATGCCCTGGCACAGGGCGGCCTTGCCCGTCAGCTCTTGCCAGTCCGAGAAGAGCCGGGTACCGTCCGAGCCGAGGACGCGCACGACCTCGTTGAGGATGGGGCTAACTACGTTCCATTTGGCAATCGAAACCCCCTTTGGTGGACGGCTCGACGAAGCCTCGCGCAAGGGTGATTCTTGATTTGATTCTTCATTGATTAATCGGGTATCCCCAGGGATAGGGCTCATCGGCTCTGGGGATACCTCTGCGGTATCCCCAGGGATAGGGGTATCGCCAGGGATACCCCTATCGCCAGGGATAGGGCTCGTCTTCACTTTTGGCTTTGCGGGTCGAGACTTTGATGCGTTCTTCTCTTGTGAGACGACCGCGCCTTCGAGGACGCGCTCAAGCTCGGCACCGCTGAGCGAAGTCGCGAGTTCAGCGCGCAGGGCATCCCGGCAGTGCTCAGGCACAGTGAGGTAGTACCGCGACGCGGTGCGTCCGGAGCCAGTCACGGTCCTGATCCAACCGCCGGCTTCCAGCAGTCGCAGTGTTTTCGTAACCGCACCTGATTTGATGCAGTTGGCGGTGGCGAGCAGTGCAAGAGACGGCCGTGCTTCGGCGGGGAAGTTGCCTTCCGCGTAGCTGTGGATGATCTGCACTACTCCTTGCTGCGACGCGGGAACTCCGTGGGCACGGATGACGTGCTGCCACGCGAACTTGTAGGGCGTCTTCTTGGGGGTGGACTTCTCGCTCATGACGCGACCTGCTCGGAGTAGAGGAACTTGATGAACGCCAGGACTGTCGACGCCTCGTTGACTGTGAAGGTGCGTAGGGCGGGCACGCAGCCTCGCTTGGCCGGGCTGGCCGCAAGCACGTCGGCCTCGATGAGACGCTTCAGCGAGCGAATGTATGTGCTGCGGTGGATCTTGAGCCTCCGACAAATCTCTCGATCGTAGAGGCCGCCGCCGCTCCTGAGCAGGAAGAGCGCCAGGCGCATGTCTGTCTCAGTGATTCTGGTAAATGGTTCTTGTTGCTTTCCCATAGCGTCTCCTCCGACACGCGGGCCTCTGCTCTGGTGAGGCCTCGTGTCATCACAGTTCGGCGCGCGCCGACAAAGGCAACCATTCGTGCGACATTTCTGCGTTGGGGTACCAGGACGCAGTTACTGAGTCAAGATCCGGCTGGCGCTACGCGTGCGTCGAGCTCGGGCATGGACAAAGCCCCTCGGCAAGGATCCGAGGGGCTTTGTCAAGGCGCCGGAGGAGGGCCGCCTGAGGAATGATCCTCGCGTCTGACCGTGCGCACTGCTTCAGGAAGCGCACGGAGCTCGTGGCGAAACGAGCTCCGCGGCCGGCGCCACGTTCTGTCCAGTAGTCAGCAAGATCACGCCGGGGGTCGCAGCGAGCTGGCGCAAGCGAAACGTGCGGGTTTGCTCGATGCGGAGGTACGGGCTTGGCTCAAGCCGTGTCAAAGCGTCGGCTGCGCAACTTCGCCCTTGCCTTGCCGGGAGCAAGGAAGAGCCAGATCCACGGACGTGCCATCGATCTCGTGTAGCCGCCGTCGGAATCAACGACCCACCGGGATCCGTTCCGGTCCGAGAACTCCACGCGAAGGACCGCGTTGAACCATCGCTTCGGATTGCGCTCGTAGCGATCTGGATCATCGCCCGGTGCCTTGGGCCACTTCGCGGTCAGCAGCCCAGTGGCCCCGACGCTGTCGCTCGAGAACTGGTGTTTGACGACGCCTGTCGGTGAAATCACTGTACACCGCACGTTCGCGATCGGGAACGTTCCGTAGTTCGCCACAAGCGCGCCCATCCAAGGGGCGGGCACCGCGATCGTGCCGTCCGGTTTGCCTTGCACGTTGCTCAGCGACACCTCGACTCGACGTGCTTCATCGTCCACTCTGCGCACGTACCGGCCGAGCGCCTTGGCCGGCGCAAAGAGAACGGAGGTGACGACGAAGAGAACGGCCGCCGCGATCAGCGCGTCCTTCATCGCGCAGTTGCTCCGGGTTCGATAGCCAACATCTTCATCTCCCGAACTCTACTGAGCGCCTGCGTCACTTCTTTCTCGGAGTTGTTTGCTTCTGCCGACACGCGCCGAACAGTGGTAGTCAAGGCAATACCCAGCAAGGAGACACCATCATGACCACAGCCACCAAGCTCACCGAACTCACCGCAGGGTCCATCGTCCCCGCAGGCACGCGGGTCCGCTACACGGTCCGCGGCAAGAACTACTACGGCGTGACCGTCTCGCACCCCGACCGCGATGGCACCATCACTCACATCGTCAAGTGGGCCGACGGTGGCGACGCCTTCTCACACTCCACCTGGTGCGGCGAGTTCGGTCCCGATCCCGTGGGCGGCAAGTGGTTCCTCGTCCAGCCTCTTCGCCGGCGCGCATCATTCGTGCCAGCCGAGGCCGAGCAGGAGGCCATCGACGCCGCGACGCTCGCCGCTGTCACGCGTGCCCCCGGCGACATCCAGAGCGCGGCGCAGGCCCGCGCGTGGGCTCGTTCGCTCTAAACGAGCCGCAACACTGAAGGCGACTGCCGGCCCTAACTTGGGCACTGACGTACTTGACACACCGGCTTATTCATCGGTATGACCACCTTTGCCGTCAGGCTGAAGTCGCATTTCATCAGCCAAGCGATTCAGCGCCGCCGCCGAACGCCAATCCTCCTCAAGACGCACCGCCATCAGACGGGTGAGCGTGGCAATCCGGTGGCCAAGATTGCGGAATTGTTGTCCTGACATACGATGTCTTGAAGTGGCACTCCTCACGACTGAGCAGATCATTCAATACGCCGAGGAATTCAGCCGTGACCCAGGCTTCATACAGGTCAAGCCGAAGGGACGCGACCGCGAAACCTACGTCTACACGGCGCTGATGTCGATCGCGGACTACTTCGACTGTCTCGACATCTCTCTCCGCGGATGGGCCATCGCTGAGGCACGGTTGGTCCCACGCTTGTTGGAACTTCGGGCCGATGGCATCGCCAAGACGAAGTGTGCAATTGAACTTGGCGTCTCGCTCAGTCAGGTCAATCGTTGGCTGGCCAGATTCGCTACCGGATGCGTCGATCCCTCCTAGGTGCGTCTCGTATAGCAGTCCCCTAACTTGGACTTTGGGGAGTGGGTGCGTGGCGCTGGCGATGACCTCGTTCAAATCTTGGTTTGGGAGGATGCCCATAACGCCGGTACTGCGTTAGCCAGAGCAGCACTTCTGAACCCTCCCGCAGAGAGATGCAGCTATCGCCGTATGGTCTCAGGTATGACGAACTCACCGAGTCGACGTGATAGTGGGCCAGACATTCTGGACATCTCTTGACGGCGCTCGCTGCGCTGCTCGTACTCTTGCTCACCGCTGGGCCCGCGACGCCAGCGACAGCGCGCTACAGCTCATTTGGAAATGGCAGCCTGAACGCGGCTTTCACAAACAGCACCGCGGGCGACTGCGCATTCGCGGCGGACGCCAATCTGGTTCGAATGCACTGGCCGAACGCCCCGATCTCTACGGCGTCGGTGGTGAAGGACTGGAGCAACTTCAACGTCAGCCTTGGAGGACTTGGCTACCTGGAGGGGTACGGTTTCGACGGTCATCACATCGTCGCCTACTCGCCGGTCACAACTCGGGCTGCAATCATCAGGGCCGCCAATACGAGTGGGATCTACGCGGTCATCCTTGGCGGTACCCACGCGGTTGCGGTCATTGGCGCCGACCGTCAGGGCATTCGGTTCGTCACCTGGGGTCGGGTGATCTTCAGCACCTGGGCACAGTGGGGGTCTTACGCGGTGACCTCCATGGACGCGGTGACGTGGGCGGCTCCGAACACGAGGTCGATCATGTTCGAGACCAACTGTGGAAAGTACCCTCCGGCCTTCCAGGTCGCACCGCTCGGCGTGACGGAATCGGTCACGCCACCCACCTTCGTGAACGCCGGATTTGTGATCAGCGGGTGGTCGACCAACTCCGTGGGGACGGGCACGATCTACCAGAGTGACGAGCCGTACGTATTCACTGGGAACGTGGTCCTCTGGGCGACGTGGGCCAGCACGGGGGCTCCGAGCGGCGCGTGTCTCGAGTCGTCCTGAGTGCTTGGCAGTGGCCTGCTGCGACTCTCCGCGACGGAGATCTCTCGGGAGAACTGAACGATGGCGCGGACGGGCCGTCGTTTAGTGGCGCCTACGGCGCGCAGGACAACAGGTGGGGAGAAGAGGTTGTTGGCTTTTGCTGACGTGCGCCGAACAGTATGAGCAGGATTGTCATTCTGTGTAGGAGGCACGGGGATTCGGGAGTAGGTCTCCCAGGTTGGAAGAGCGGCCACATGGTGTGGCCGATCTTCTGATTCCGTTCGGGAGCCGCTGAAATCCTTTTCGGGATTGTGGTTGTCTTGCGCCCAATCGCGACGACAGTGGTAATCGCTGGACGACCACGTTCGGCAGTAGGCGGAGGAGCCACTATGACCACCCTGGAACCAATTGCGGCGCGACCGGAGTTCTCGATCTTGCGTTGGAAGTACATGGTGCCGCTGGCGGCGTTCGTCGTAGCGTCGATTGGCGACGTTCTTACGACGCAGTACGTACCGCGTGGCTGGACGGGTGTCGAGGCAGACCCCCTCGCGGCATGGGTGTTCAACCACTTCGGGAACGGCACCATCGTGCTACCGATGCTGCTCGTCCCGATCCTCGTCGTCGTGGTCCTGAAGTTTGCGAACCGCTACGCCTGGTCGTTCATTGCGGCTGGCGTCGTGGCCGTGCTCTATTTCGCCGCTGCCGCGCACGGCTTGGAGGACGTCCACAACATCGTGGTCGCCAGCTACGGAAACGGCCATTACGAGATCTTCGGTCGTACGGTGGTCAATCACTCCCCGCTGGCTCGAGCGTTGCTCTCGGCACCGCACCATGGTTAGCGGCAATCGGGCAGCGACCCGCTGTCCAAATCAAGTGGGGAGTCACGAAGGCAAGCGAAGACTCAGAGCCTCTTTGCGGCGGAAGGGTTGGTGCTCGAGATGCTGCGGATTGCCATGATGTTGTACGACCAGTGACAATCGTCATACGCCACTACAACGTAAGTATGTCGAGGGAGGTGGCACCCTTCGTGAGGTCACTACCCTGTGCCATGATGGCCCATGCGCACAACCAAGTCCGAGGTGTGGCAGCACATCCTCGCGGTGACAGCAACGATGATCGACGAGATGGGTAGCGCCAACCTCCACGTGTCGGCAATCGCCGAGAGGGCGAACGTCGGCGTACCCACCATCTACTATCACTTCGTCTCACTGTCTGGACTGATCTCTCTTGCCCAAGGGCTACGACTCAATGAACTTTATGGGCCTTTCGATGACGTCTTGACCGCAATGATCGGAGCTGTCAACAACGAGGACGAGGACGCGTACTGGGCAGCCTGGGACGAAGTGTTCGTGGTGGGATGGACCGGGGGGGGGGGGGGGTGAGAGCATGTGGCGCTTCCCGGAACTCCTGAGTGACGTGCATCGCGACTCGGCCCTGGTGGGCCAGATGAGAGAGAAGCAGGAACGCCAACTCAAGCAGCGCATTGCAGTCATCGACAAGGCGAAGAGCCTCGGGTGGATCGACCCTGACGTCGATTCGAGATCGCTCTCGCTGATCTTCTGGGGAACCTACATTGGCCTGCATCTGAACTTCGGTTCGGACCTGTACGTCCTGGAGCCCGAGAAGGTGAAGTCCATGTTCACGAAGATCATGAGGAGCCAGCGAGACCGAACGGATTGATCGGGCAACCGAGTTCCATTCAGGAATCTCGTTCCACACAGGCATTTGAGTGGTTTGGCGGTGGCAGCGATCCTGCCATGAATTGCAGTCGGCACTTCGAACAGGGCGGTACGACGGGGTATTGTCAGCCGCTATTGGTGGACTGCGCGTGTCGTGGTCCTCGGGTTCGGTCGGACTCGCGGCGACTTGCGTAGTGCATGGACTGGCCGCGGGACACAGCTACCGCGTGCGGGTGCGCACGCCGACGGGCCGCGGTTCCTCTGCGTGGTCGGCGTGGTCTAGCGCAGTCCACGCCCGTTGAACGTCGATAAGAGTAGCGACGACAGCGCGCTCAGCCGCGGCAGCGGCTCGGTGATGTGGCGCACGACGTCGCCGGGGTGGTGTCGGGGTCGTCACCGTCCTTCAGCTGTGAGATGAGCAGCACGCCAACTGTCGCACTGGACTCGATGTCGGCGAGCAGGGTGAGCACACGTTTGCCCGGAAGTCGCCCGCCGCCGATACGGCCCAACAGGCTGGCGTCGTCGACGTATGCGCTCTCGGAGGCGGGAACGGTGCGCGGCGCTCCTCGCAATCGGGCATCTCGTTGCAGGTGTCCTGACTCCCTGAAATCGATCCACCTGACCTGAACCGCAGAATCGAGCCAGTGGACGGTATGAAGAAGAGGCGTCACACGCCCGAGCAGGTGACTAGGAACCCTCGCTCAGTCGACCGTCGCTGTCGCCGAATCACGTTCCGCGAAGATGACGGCTTCACTCAGCCGTTGTGTACTGGCCACCACCGCACCCGGCCCGATGATCGATCGACGAACCACCGCGCCACTGGCCACCACGGCTCCAGGCAGTAGGACCGACTCGTCGACGACCGCCCCGATCTCCACTCGGGATCTTGCTCCTAACACCGAGCGGGTGACGTCGCCCGACTCGACGACGGAGTCGGGTGCGATCCACGAGCCGCCCTGGGGCTCGACCAGTGGCCTCGGCCGTCGACCATTGAGTACGTCGAGGTTGGCTTGGAGGTACGTCGCGGGGGTACCTGTGTCGATCCAGTAGTCGCTGGTGGGCCGGGCGTAGAGGACCTGGTCGCGCGCGAGTGCGGGAAAGACGGCTCGTTCGAGACTCACGCGGGTGTTCGGCTCGATGCGCTCGAGGACTGACGGCTCGAGCACGTAGACCCCAGCGTTGATGTAGTCGGTCGGCGCCGTGCCACGCGGAGGCTTCTCCACGAAGGCGCGTACGCGACCGTCGGTGGTGAAGTCGACGACGCCGAAGGCCGATGGATCAGGAACTCGGCGCACGGCCAGCGAGGCGCTAGCGCGCCGGTAGCGATGGAACTGGACTAGGGCCGAGATGCTCATGTCGGTCATCACGTCACCGTTCACCACCACGAACGTCTCGTCGATCCCGGACGCCATCGCAGCGTTGTGCAGGGCGCCAGCCGTGTCCAGTGGGTGCTCCTCGACCACGTACGTGACGGGGACGCCGCGCACTTCGTGATCGGGATAGGCGTTGATGAATTGCTCTGGTAGGTAGCCGAGCGCGAGCACCAGCTCGGTAACGCCGTGCTCGGCGAGATGCGCCACGACCCACTCGAGCATCGCGGTGCCCGCAACCGGCAGCATCTGTTTCGGGGTCACGTAGGTCAACGGTCTTAGTCGCGTGCCCTCACCTCCGACCAAGATGATCGCCTTCATCGTGGCGACTCCGCAATGTGAATGTGAGTGGCGGTGGTCAGTTCGTCGTGCATCGGCGAAAAGGTAGCACCTCGCCGTTCCGATTGGAATGGGCCAGTGACGATTGTTGTTGAGCGAAGTTATGAAAGCTCGTTAAGAGGGCCTTGGCTCTCCGATTGAATGTGAATTATAAAAGTGGTTAACAAACGTGATTCGGCAACGCAATTAAGGGTCCAACGTGAATCGCGTCTGTTACCTTCGCTAAGCACCCATCCAAATCGGTGGTGATGAAACAGCGGAGCGACGTATGAGATCAGCAGTGTGCAAGGCGTTTGCCGCATCGCTCATGGCCACGGCCACGTTGACCGGCATCGCTGCGGCGGCTGGTGCCGCTGGTGGTGGTTACGGCCCTAGCGCCGCTGTGCCCGGCGGTGTACCGGGCGGGTTCACCAGCGTCGCAGTGGCCCGCACCTTCACGCCGCGAGGAGGCGTACTGCGCGCCAAGGTTGATGGTCTCACTGTCATGACCAAGGTGGCGTCAGGCGATCTGAGCGGCGGAACCCAAGTCGCGATTACCCGAGCCAACGTCCACTCGGTGCAAAAGGGTCTCACCGGTCCGCTGCGTCGGGACCACGTGGTATTCGCCGCCGGCCTCGTACTGGACTCGAAGGGTCGAGCGCGTTCGGCGCGACACCCAATGGCGATTACGGTAACCGGCGCGTCGCTGCACGTTGGCGACGAGATTGTCGTGTACCGCGCCGGGCACTTCGTCGTGGTTGGTCGGGTTACGGTCAAGGGTAGGTTCACCATCAAGACACGCGGTGTAACCGAGTTCGCCGTGGTTGCGCCGAAGGCCTGACCTGCGCCACATTGCTAATTGGGTCTGCCTATGACCACTGAACGGACGACACGCCGCTCCATCGTCGACGTCGTGAATCGGTTACGCGGTACTCGCCGGCGGTCACAACATTCGCTGAAGACTCCGGTACGCGCCGCACCATCAGAGGGCAGCATCGCTGAATGCGCCGGCTGGAGCGTGGTGGCAATCATGGTGATTCTGGCCGGCGCGCGTTCGTGGGGCGGACTGCTCGAAGTGCGGTCGGCGCTCGTGGTGTCGATGGGGCTCTTCCTACTCGGGTTGTCCAGCCTGGTTGCGATTTGGACGGTTCAGCGGGTCGGACGCGCACTGCAGTTGGCCCTGCTCCTGGGAGCAGTTGCGGGTTTCGCGGTGCTTGCGACGATCACAATTTTGCACAGTCCAACCTACGGAACCGACGAGATTGCCTTCGACCAGTACGCCGCGATGTTCGCGCTGCACGGTGTCAATCCCTACCTGCAGTCGATGGCGCCGTCGCTCTCGTTCTTCCACGTGCCCGACGTCTTTCGCACCTATCTGCTGAACGGTGGGGTCGTGGGCCGACTCTCGTACCCGGCGGGGGCATTCTTGGCGTATGTCCCGAGCCTTGCTCTCGGAATGCACATGCAGGCCGCGGTGGTCACCGACAGTGTGGCGTGGATCGTCGGTATCGTGCTCGCATGGTGGCTGCTGCCGCGGTCCGTTGCCTGGGTCGCGCCACTCATGTTGCTGAGCAGTGTCTATTTGGGTTACACCGCGGGCGGCGTCTCGGACACGCTGTACCTGCCGCTGCTGGTGGTGGCGCTTTGGCGATGGGACCGCTACGGCGACGGGACCGAGCGTTCGTGGGCCCGGTGGGTGGGTCCAGTCGCCCTCGGCCTCGCCTGTTCAATCAAGCAGACGCCCTGGTTCGTCGCCGTGTTTCTGGTCGTGGGTGTGGCTCTCGAGGCGGCGAGTCGGGATCCGCGCTGGTGGCGGGTGGCGGGCCGGTATTTCGCGGTGGCCCTCGGGGTCTTTGCCGCAGTAAATCTGCCGTACGCCCTGCTCGACCCGGTGACGTGGTCCCGTTCCGTGCTGGTCCCGTTCATCTCGCCCACTGAACCGGGAGGTCAAGGCCTGGTTGGGCTCACGATGTTCGAGCATCTCGGTGGTCAGTTGCGCTACTACACGCTCGCCGGCGCTTTCGCTATGGTCGCTGCTCTAGCCGCGTTTGCAAACTGGTACCAGTACCTGAAGCGGGCTTGGGTATTCCTTATCGCGCTCGCCTTCTTTTGGCCAATGCGCTCCTTCGGGTCTTACATGATCATGTTGCTTCCCGCGGCGCTGATTGCGACCACCACTGTGCGTGACGCCCCCACCCCGCGTCCACGCAGCGCCCACAACATACGCCTCGTACGATTCGGTGTTGGTGTCGTACTCGTCGCCTCGTTGTGTAGCGCCGTTGCTGCAGTGACTTTGTCCCCGTCCCTCTCGCTGCGCATCCTCAGCGAGGGTTCGACTGGTGAGATGCAGACCATCGACTACCTGACGATGCTGGTGACAAACACATCGTCCCACCCCGTGCATCCGCACTATGCAGTCACTCCGACCGGCCAGATCTCCTCGTTCTGGAATGTCGTCGGCGGGCCATCGTCTGTCGCGGCTCACGCTAGTGCGCGTGTGACCGTCGAGGCCCCCAACACCCAGTCGATGCCGTCGATCAACGGCGGATTCATCGTCGATGCCTTTACCGCCCACCCAGCCCAGATGGCTACTTCGCGCAATGTCCACCTGGATCAGCAGTCCACCGTGCTCTCGCCCGAGGACGTTAATCACCGCCAATTCGTCGCAAGGCCCCTCACAATGCACGTTCAGGTAGTGAACCGGATTGGAGATGCGGTACTGCGTCGCGGTGTTCCCATCGATCTCGGCCAGGTTGTTTACGGGCAGTCGGGCCTGGCGTTCGGCGAGGCGTCTATCAACGGTCAGCCTGAAGGGCAGTCCCCAGTTGAGGCATTCACCAACCGCGCCGGCGTGGCGACCTTCACTGTCACCGGCGTACAGGCCCAAGAGGCTCCTGTCTTCTGGCAGGCGTGGATTATACGTCCCAATACACCGCCCAGCGGGTACTCCAACACCGTATCGATTCAATACGTCGTTCCGAACCAAGTGCCGAAGGGATAAACAGGTGCGAACCCTCGTCATCGTGCCCACGTACAACGAAGCCGCGAATGTTGAATTGATGCTGCGCGCCCTCGCCGAACACGTGCCTGATGCCCACGTGCTCGTGGTGGATGACGCGAGTCCCGACGGGACCGGGCAGTTGGTCACGGCGTTGAGTGCCGAGTTGGTCGCGGTCACGCTGTTGTCGCGCGACGCCAAGAACGGATTGGGCGGCGCCTACCGGGCAGGCTTCGCGTGGGGGCTCGAGCGCGGCTACGACCGCTTCGTAGAGATTGATTGTGACTTCTCCCACGACCCCGCCGAACTGGCGTTACTGCTCGACGCGTCTCGTAGCTGTGACGTAGTCATCGGGTCGCGCTACATTGAGGGCAGTTCGATTCCGGAGTGGCCGCGTCGGCGCCTGGCGCTTTCACGCGGTGGCAACCTGTACGCGTCGAAAATGCTTGGACTGGGGGTCCACGACGCGACAGCGGGGTACCGGGTCTACTCCCGAGAAGTGCTCGAAGCCATCGATTTCGAGGGTGTGCGCGCCGATGGCTACGGCTTCCAGGTGGAGATGACGATGCGCGCCCGCGAGTCTGGCGCATCGATCGTCGAAGTGCCGATTACCTTTCGCGACCGAACCCGGGGAACGTCCAAGATGTCGAGCGCCATCGTTGTCGAGGCATTCTTGCTGGTGACAAGGTGGGGTGTCGAGCGTCGCTTGCGCGGCGACCCGCGCTGGTCCATAAGCCCAGCGGCCCGGACATGAAGACAAGTTGTCCACCAGTCGCGCTTGCGAATGTGACTGTTGCGTCTTTCATCACCCTTTCCTCGGAGTCCGCTGCAAACGCTGCGACAGCGCAATCGATGGCAGGGATCCTCGCCTTCGGGGCCGTGCTTACTTCGGGCTAGTCGATCACCTCACCCGACGGCTAATTCTGGGTTCGGCAGCAAGGTGAGATGAAGTGGGTATTATCCTGCCCCAATTCATCTCACCTTGCTGCTGAACTCAGCTAAAGCCCAGCTTCGTCACACCCGGCGTGGCGGCACGCAGCACTACCTCGAGCTGATCGGCACCGAGGCGGCCGAGGAGGTACTCCAACTGGGTATCGACGCTGTCGCAGTTGATTTCACGCGCCTCTTCGCGCTTCTCGTCCACCACCAGGTCATCGAGGTCACTGGAGTTGAGCTTGAGCCATTCCAGCAGCTTGGTCATCTCCACGACCCGTGCCCCGGACACTATGTAGCTGCTTCTCATCGAGCCCTCTTTCGTCAAGCGGTGTTCAAGAAGACTATCCGTCAAAGTTCGGACTACTTGGTCTTGGCGTGACCAACATGCCACTGGCTACACTCCGCGCACTGATAGGTGCTCATCGCCGCGCCGTCCATTCGAGTGAGCTTCTCCGCCTCGTCCTGTGCCTCGTACTCGAACCGATACGCGCGCTTTGGATTCCCGGCGGCGGTGAAGTGGCTGTTGAGGCCGCGCTTGAAGGGGGCAGCAGGGGGGAAGCGGAGCTTGTTCGCGCTCACGACTTTCTTGAAGGTTGTGGTGTGGTCTTTGCGGTACCAAATCACGCCGGCCACTGCCGCCACGAGAAGTCCAATCTCGAAGGCCGAGGCGAGCAGGTTTGTGAGGTTGTGGACCGAGACGCACCACGCAGTGAAGAGGCCGAGACCGACGCGCCACAGGCGACCCTTTGTTGCGGTGACCACCCAGCCGGCGAGCAGCCCAATGGCCATGAGAGGGATGGCGACGACCACGCCCGCGAGACCGAGCACCCCAATCGCTGAACTCCCGCCGGCGATGCCGACCACGGCTGTCGCCCAGGCCGCCCCCCGGTGTGTCTCGAAGTGTCCGGTGGCACGCGCCACGTAGCTCTTGACGATGCCCTTGACGCTTTCGCCGTGACCTGGATCGAGTTCCTTCATTGTTCGCTCACCGCCGCACTGCCGCTGCTGTCGTCGGAGGAGTACAAGCACCCATGCTGGGCGGTGGACGAGTACACAACGAGGAGCTCGGTGCAGTCGGATCGATCTGGCTTCGTCGGACAGAGAGCAAACTTACTGAAGAAGTACTCGCCCTCAGCGGAGCGGATCGTAAACAGGGTCCAGTGACCATCGATTTGGGCCCGCGCCTGGCCGAGGTGGAGCCACTCAAAGCTGCGGTAGCCGGCAGTCTCGGCCATTTCGCGAACACACCCGCGCACGTCTTCGAGGGCGCCAGAGACACGGTTCTCGAGAGCGGCGTAGAGGGTCATGAACGCCTCCTCGCGACGAGCATCACTCGCGCCCGTTGACTTCATCTTCTTCATCGCTATTCCTCCGTTGGTAGTTCGTAACTTCTCTGTTGACTGTCGGCAGTTGTCGTCGCGGCGCCAGCAGCCCGCGAAGGCTCGAAAGATGTGCGGCGGTTCACAGCGTGCTCCACAGTGCTCGCGCGTAGCCGCTCGCGCAGTAGGTCCGGAGCGCCTTGCGCGCATGGGACTGCTCAGCCGTGGAGGGCGCACTCGCCCAGTCGCGGCGGTGCAGGCAGTCGAAGCCACTGACCTTCTGTGCGAGCCGCCCGGCGCCCTGGGGGGCCGAACCGAAGCCGGACATTGGGCGCTCGTTCCACGGCGGGCGTAGTTCCTTGATCAGGATCTCTTCGACGGCGAGCGCCATCGCGAGCGAGTCGGTGTAGACGACCCCGACGTAGAAGTCATCGACGTCGAGACCCCGAGCTGAGACGAGCGTCTTGCGGTGCCGGTTGAGGCGGTTGGGGAGCATTTGCGCTGAGCCGACGTAGATGGGAAAGGTGCCTTCGGTGATCGCGCTTCCGTAGCGGCGAAGGGCGGGCGTCTCGTGGCGAGCGAACAGTACGTACACGCCGGGCTTCTCCGCTGGTCGCATCAAGGCGAGAGGCGCGCGCTCAATCGCCAGAGCCGTGTCGAGGACGGTTGCCGTTGTGTGCGCCGTGGAGAACAAGCTGAGCGTCGCACCCTTTGGGTGGCACGTGCCCGTTCGCGTTTCGGTGAGCTGCATTGCCTCCCTCCTGCTAACTGCCGGAGGTAAGTCCTTCGACCCTCATGACCGTTGGCGCCGACCGATGAACACAAGTGCAATCAGCTAAGAACTTTGGCCCCCCATAACGGCAACGACCCGGCGACGCCGCCCCATTACGGGGAGACGCCGCCGGGTCGCGGCAGCGGTCACTCAGTCCCAGTCGTGCGACACGTCGTTCGCTGACACCACGTAGTTGCAGCCGTCGCACTCGAAGCGCTCATTCTCTGAGCACTCCCAGAAGACCTTTGACTCCGTTTCAACGATGACGGCGAGTTCGCCCTTGTCCGCTTCCTCGGCGTCCTCGACCCTTCCCACCCACACTGCCCGAGACGTGGACACTTCCTCGAAGAAGGTCCAGCCGGTGCGCTCCGGGCAACCGTTCGGACACACCAGCCCCGCCGCTGCGAAGACCTCTGCATCAGTCTTCTGACCCGCCAGCGCCGCAGCGAGCTTGCGAACCTCGTCGGCCCAGAAGACCCCTGCCTCAGTCTGCTCTTGGATTTCGATGATTGCCATAATGAACCTCCTCTGTTGTCGGACACCGTTGCCCGACGATCTACACAGTCGGTGCGACATCGCTGCGCGCAATCGAAAGTTGGCGTGTGTCGGCTGCTCTTGTCCACCACGCGTGCTGCTCGGAATCGAGGTCGAGAGAGCAGCGATGCCAATTGGTGGCGGTGGGTGTCTCGAACGGCGTTGAGACTTCGCAAGATTCTCTTGCTGATTGTGTTGGCAACTGTCGTCACGCGCCGAAGGTAGGTAGCAACACCAACCCACGAACAAGGAGATCCGAAGTGTTCACCACACCAACCACCGCCGAGCGACTCGTCACTCTGACCGCCAACCTCGCCATCTACACCGACTCATACCTCGTAGCCCAGGGCGCCCTCGAAGCCGCCTTCAACGTTGGCTACTCGCACATCGCCGCCCTTGGCCTCTACACCGCCGCCACGGTCGAGCGCGACAAGGCCGCGTGCGTTGCTGCCGAGTTCGTCGCCACCACAGCCTTCGCCGCCATGACCGCCGCGCGCGTCGCCTGTCAGAGCGCACTCGACGACTACCGGTTGTAGGTCACCGGCCTTGACCCGCTTGGAGGGGCTCGGGAGATTCTCGCTTCGATAGCGAGCTCGTTGATCGTGAACTGCTGGTCGCGTTCCTGTAGGAAACCCCCGCGAGCCAGGAGCGGGTCTTCGAGAATCTCGGGTTATCCATTGCAATCGTCTGTCAGCGCCAACGCCAGATTCTTTGGCCGGGGCCCGCTCCTGCGTGCGCACACCTGCTGCCTCGTAGGCCGCCAGGTTTCCGACGGGGGAGTCAGTGGACCAATTGCCGCGCTCTGCGGCCGACTGCGTTGAGTACCAATGCGCGCCCCTCGGTGGTGTAGCTCTGAACTCCGTAGTCCATGTGCCACTTCGCCTCAGCTGCTTTGAGAAGCTCACTGGCTATTCCCTGCCTCCTCTTGTGCTGCCGAACAGCAATTGCGAACTCGCCCCTCACCTTGGTTACCCCGGCCACGGAGTGGCCGTTCGGGTAGTGACGAAGAACACCAACTAATTGGCCCGCAGCGTCTCGGAAGAACACTTCGTTCAGGATGGTGAGACGACTGTCGATGGTTCTGATTCCTGGTCCGTAGGAGACTCCAGGAGAACCCTTCGCAGGATAGCCAGCGAACAAAGCGTGCATCAGGTCGTGGGACTCGACCGAAGCGCGGGGTAACCATTCGTCGATGGTCGCGTAGTCGTGGGTCATTTTAGATTCCTTTCACAGGGTCGACGCAATTGATCGACACAGAGACACTGCCCAGATGGAGGTTCTGTGCATACGGCCGCTAAGTCGCCCTCTCGCTAAGGACCGAGTGGTTCGGTGGCTGTGTTCAGCACGGTGTCCGCAAGGCAGTGACCCTGTGAGAGAGGACGTGGTTGCACGCCGACACCTGATAACTCGCGATTGCGCAAAGCGGCGTTGCGCGCACAGTGTGGACGATCGGGCAACAGTGCCCACCACAGGAGAGAGGAATACCGATGGCGGTTGTTGAATTTGCAGAGGGCCAGTCGGAGGCGAAGACCTTTGAGGACGCCGGACTGGTTTGCCCGAATGACTGCCCTGTGGGCACCGGTTGGACCTTCTGTGAGATGGCGGTCCTAAAACGCAACGTGAACTTTGGTGAGGACAGGGACGGCGAGGCCGCCGTCTTGGTCGACTCGAATGCGAGGCAGTCCTACGGCGAAGACGGGAGCTTTGAGTGCAACGGTTGCAGTTTCACGGTGTCGGAGGCCGCCGTGACGTTCGACTGGGACTGATGTGGCCTCGACGCGCGAGAGCGCCAGAAGATTCTTGTCTGGTGACTTGATTTCGATTGCGCTCTGTCGTCACGCACCAACCGTAGTTAGCAACACCGACAAGACGGAGGACCGCAATGCTCACCACACTCACAACCATCACCGCGAAGGCGGACTGGACGATCACGGGCGCCGCCCCAGCAGGCGTCGAGGTCGGCGCGCACGTGTTTGTGGCGGAGGCCATCAACGACCGAGGGCCGGTCTGTGGTGGGCGCTTCACCATCAGCGCGCGTCCCCTCGCTCACGCAAGCGGCTGGCAGGCCGAGAGGGGCGCCAACATTTCGTTCCCTGGTTCCCAGTTCGCAATCACCAACGTTGGTCGCGCAGAGGTCGTCGCCGCGAATGAGGACGGCACCTACCGCGTTGCGCTTATAGAGGAGAGCCCCTCGGACTACAAGATCGCTTGCATCACGCAGGGCTACTAAGTGGACCTGCCTTTGATTCTCTTTCGTCGGCCTTTGTTTTCATCTGTCGGCGCCAACGGTGAATAGATAGGTCTCTCGCGCCGTCCCAAGTTCGCGAATTCTTGGATTGCCCTGGTCGCGGCTATTGCACGCGGCCAACGGGCGCCGACAGTGGTAGGCAACACCAACTTACAAGGAGACCACAATGATGACCACCACTGAAACCCCGGCGATTGACACCCCCGCCATCACGCCGCAGGAGTTCGACGTGGCGGTCATCTTCACCGGCGAGGACTTCACCTTGTCGATACGATTGACGACCGACGCGGGCGTGCCTGACGAGGTGCGGGCAACTGCGGCGGCGGAGGGTTTCGCAGACACCTACGGATTCGACCCGTACGACTACGACGTCGAAGTCGCCATCGAGGACCTGGACGAGACGGGTCGCGTTCAGCGCGCGCTGTCCGTTGTCCGGTGCAACGACTGCGACGCTCTGCTACTTGAGGACCTCGCGTTGTACGTCTGGGGCGGGCTCTACCACGTATGCCAGGAGTGCGGCGAGCGCGACTACCACGACTGTGACACCTGCGGCACGGTTCCCGACGAGGGCGGTTGCGACTGCGACCGCAAGTAGGGCGTCCGACCACGCAGCAAATTTGTGGGCGAGACCCACACTTTCGATTGCGCGCGGCCAACGGGCGCCGACAGTGGTAGGCAACACCAACCCACGAACAAGGAGCCCACAATGACGAAGAAACGACCTATTTACGCCTATTACGCCGCCCTTGCCGAGCGCGTCCCAGTGGTTCGCAACTTGCGCGACGTGGCGTTGACCGCTGAACAGACTGCGCGCGACGCGCAAGATTCGTTCGAGATGGCGGAAAGTCACTTGCTTGATACATCGCTGCTGAGTAGCGGACACGCTGGCGCGCGAGCTGCGTACGACGCTGCCGGGCACGCCTTCCACAGTGCGAAACTTGCGCTGTACGCGCCCGGCGTGACTTCGCAACCGTCGCTGGCGTCTTGGTCGAACCTGGTGACATTCCAGAAGAGTTTTATGGGTAGCCACCAGTGTCCACGCGCAGCACGGTCAATTCCTAACGACCGGAGAGTGGCGCTGGTGCGGAGGAGTACAGAACAACGCTGTTGGATTTGATTGCGCTCGGCCAACGCGCGCCGACGGTAGTCAGCAGCACCGAACAAGGAGACCACGATGACGAAGACCCCAACACTCTGCCCCGTTCTGGGCACGCGAATCAGCTATCGGGACGCGTCCAACCCGCAAGCCACCGGTACTGTCACGGCGGTCGATACGACAGACCCCTACTGCACTTACGAGATCACGTGGGACGACCCCGCTCGGGGCGACGCGAACGGGGTCAGTTTCAGCGACTGCCGTCAGGCGGGTTGGTCGTTCGCAGACCCCGAGACGGCGGCACGGGCGCGTTGGACAGTTTCGACGGGCCACTACCCCGGCGGGCACCGCTACCAGGCCACCTGCAAATCGTGCACCTGCTACATCACCACCGGTGAGTACGGCCAGCTGGAGACCTCGATGATTCAGCATCAGCGTGACCACGTGGCGGGGGTCATCAAGGCGCCCGTTGGCTGCGGTTGATTGTCGTCGCAGGGCGGGTTGGTCGGGCGCAGGACTTAGCGCGCGAGTGGCAGGCGAGCGAGATCGAGCACGATACCCGCAAGACACAAGGAATTTGCCCGTGTGCCTTTGTTTACTTCTGTTGGCGCCAACGGTGAATAGATAGTTCGCTCACGCCGCCGCAAGCCGGAGAATTCTTGGTTCGGCCTGGTCGCGGGTATTGCGCTCGGCTGACCGGCGCCGACAGTAGTAGGCAACACCGAACAAGGAGCCCACAATGACCACTATCCAGTCCCCAACAATCCTCGCGCCACTCGTGCCAGCGTCCCCGGCGAAGGTCTCCCGCGCCCGTTGGAATTTGCCCGTGCACGATGATGCCGCACTGCTTGCGCGCCCTGAAATGTTCCCCGGAATGCGCGGCGGGCAGGTCTGGGAGTGTGGTGCGCGCGGGCCGCGTGCCACGGACACGCTGGCGCGCGCCGCCGCGTACCCGGTGCCCAGCGGTCTCGCCGCGCGCTTGATTCCCGGCACGAAAGTCACGGTGCTGCTCCAGTTGGAGACGCAGCTCGGCGCGCCGCGCACCGAGATTCTGCAAGGAACTCTGTTCCAGGGTGCTCGCGGCCTCTGTCTCTTGCCGACCGGCAAGCGCAACAACGGCGTTCGGTTGCCCCGCGTTCTCGACCTCATCGAAGGAACGGCGCCCGCCGCCGTCGAGGAGCTCGCGGCACGTTGGTACATCTCAACCGAATTGCCCCCAACTACCGAGCTCAAGCGCGAGGCGTTGGAGGGAGTGTCCGAGACATCGCCGCTCGCAGTTCTCTGGACGCACCCCGGATTCGGTGGCGGCCCTGTCCCTGGGTGCGTCTGGTACATCGACTACATAGAGGACGAGATTGGGGGAGGCTACTGCTGGTGCCCCGAGTCCGAGCTCGTGTCCGAGCACGGGTCCTTCTATCTGACGGACTTGCTCGGCTCCGCCGCTCTCGTGCTGGCGCCGCCGGCGGTCGACTTCGGGCAGTGCCTCGCCCTTCCCACCGACACCCGCGAGGCGTACCGAGTTCTGTTCGGACGCTGACCGTACCCACACCCCCAACGGCGCCGCCGGCTGGTAGCCAGCGGTGCCGTTATTGGTCCCGGCGCGGGGTGAGTCTGTCGAGCTCGAGGCGCGTCGCCGGCGACGGAAGATCACAGAGAAGCCCCGAGGAATTTGATTGCGCTCTGTCGTCGCGCGCCGACAGTAGAAGGCAAGAGCAACACCAAGCCCGGAGAGACAAAAATGAACAAGATCGCACTCATCGTGAAGCACGCGAGCGCCCGGGTATTCGCCACCGCGCCGTTGTCACCCTCGACCCCGCGCGCGGAGCGTCTGGCCACACTGTACGGCTCCGCCACGGCAGCCAAGATTCTCGAACTCGGCGCTGCATAAGACGCCAAGTACCAAGCAACGCCCCCGCCGGTGCGCCCGGCGGGGGATTCACCTTGCCAGGTGCGCGCCGCCCGGCCCGTTTGCAGCGCGGCCAATTCCTAACGACCGAAGCACAGGGCCGGTCCCGAATAATCCCAAAGATGAATTTGCTGAATTTGATTGCGCTCTGTGAGCGCGCGCCCACGGTTGTAGTCAAGGCAACACCAAGCAAGGAGAACCATCATGACCAAGACCACCGACACCACCGAGACCGCACGCCCGAGCCTGTGCACCATCGACCCGCAGACGGGCAACAAGCTCGAAATCGCCTTTGGCTACCTGAATGGCGAGCCCGTCGCCGCCCTGTTCATCGGTGACGACACGACACCGGCGGCGTTCCTCGACCGCGACTTTTTGGAGATTGCCTCGTCACAGGGCTGGGCCGACTGACCAACGCCCCCGCGATTGGAGAGCCCCCGCCGGGCGCACCGGCGGGGGCTTTACCTTGCCCGGTCCGCGTGGCACCCGGCCAGTGCGCAGCGCGGCCAATTCCAACCGACCTGGGGGAGCCGGTCCCGAATAATCCCAAGGGGAATTCGGCCAAATTGATTGGGTTCGTGAGCACGCGCCGACAGTAGTAATCACACCAACCCCCGAACAAGGAGACCACCATGAGCAAGCTCGCAGGAATGACCAAGGGATTCACAGCCGACAAGATCGAGTCAATCAAGAACCTGAAGGCCGACAAGATCGCTTTGGCGGTCGGGGCGGCCGCGAAGAGTGTCGCAGTCCTCGTACAGCGCGACTGCACCAAGGTTACGAAGAGCCACGAACCACAGGCCGTAAAGTTGATTGGGCTCGCAGTCCTTTACCTCGTCGGGGCTATGGCCATGGGCGTCATCGGACTCTGCTGGTTGGCCCCTCGAATCCACTCCGTTGCGTCGGCCAACGGACACCGCGCGGCCAGTGTGGTCGGTTTGGCCCGCTACGCGGGCAAGTTCGTCCCCGCGTTTTTGTTCGCTCTACTGACTTTTGACACACTCACGAACCGGGTCCCGCTGTCGCTGTTCGGGTTCGCAGTGATCGGGGTCGCGACGGTTATCAGCGCGCGCCCAGCGGTGGCGCCTTCCGCCGCTGGGGTGGCCGTCGCGTAAGTTAGCCCCGCCCCAACGAAACCCCGCCGGAGTCCCCGGCGGGGTTTTGCTTAGTGCCGCGCGGCGTGGTTTTGCCCGCAGGTCGCCAAGGCTGATAAATCGCGCGGGGCAAGAATCTCGTTGGCTCTGGTAATCCTCCACCGTTTGAATCTTCGATTTCCTTCAGATTGAATCTCTGATCGCCCTCTGTTCGATGTTCGATTCAGTAGTCCTTTTCGCTCTTGATTTCAGCCTTGGTCTCGTCTTGGATTGGCTCTGATCTGGATTGAGTAAAGAAAAACAAACATAAGAGGTACCCCTGCATTGGCTTCGCCAATGCTTGAACTTTGCCTCCGGCGGACTCGTGCGCGAGCACGTAGTGGCCACACGGTCCACATCAGCCGACACACTGCCGGCCTGCAGTCTCCGGAGGATTCAAATGCCCAAATCAACGATCGGCAAGCTCGCAAGCGGCAACGCCAAAGGCATCGTCAACTACTTCCTCAAGGGCCAGCAGGCGTCGCTGCACGAGTACACCGCATCGGACTTGGCCGCCATGACGAACTACTTCCTGAGCGAGGACGAGGGGCACTACTCCCGCTGGTACGGCGGCACGGCGGAGGCCCTTGGCCTGGTTGCTGGCAGCCAGGTTAGCGAGCTGGAGTGGAAGCGCGTGCTCCAACACCTCGACCCACGCGACGGGACGAAACTTCCCAACAACGGCGGTCGCCGTGCCGATTTGTCCGCTGTCGACTTCGTGATTTCCTTCGAGAAGGACTGGAGCGTACTCATGGTTCTCGCCGACGACGAGAAGCGACAGATCATGGAGCAGATCCAGCACGAGGTCGTGGACGAGGTGCTGGCCGAGCTCGAGCGCCGGGTTGCCGTGATCCGACGTGGCAAGGACGGCAGCGTGCACCGCAGCGCGGCGGGGTTCCTCGCGGTTGTCACCTGGCACGACACGTCACGACCCGTGGACGGGAAGACGGCTCCCAGCGTGCATCCCCACGTGACCATCACGAACGCCGCGCTGGGTAGCGACGGCGCCGTCACCGCTCTCGACCTCGGGCGGCTCTACGATGCGCAAGCATTCGTCGACGCGCTCTCCGCGCAGTTGCTGGCCACGAAGTCGGCCGAGCGTCTTGGCATGGTCTGGGAGCGCGACGGTAAGGGAATCTTGCGTGAGATCGGATTCCCCTCGGATCTCCGAAAGGCAACCTCACTGCGCCAGAAGCAGATTCTTGACGAGGCCCGGGCGCAAGGCGTTGACCCGACAGACATCAGCGCGCTCGAGAAAATCCAGAAGTCGACCAAAGAGGGCAAGGTGCATTGCGCGCACGACCCCGAGGCCGTCGAATGGGTTCGCCCTCTGGCCGCCGAGATGGGGTACACGTGGGACTCAATGGAGGCGACGCGCGAGGCGACGTTGCTGGCTCGAGGTGAGGCGCAGGCTGACCGCGCATGGATCGACGCCAACTGCTCGCCCCGTCCGGAGGGCCGAGGAGCTCTAATGGATTGGCGCAAGCAGGTCGCTACGGAACTCGCCGAGCACGGGCCGCGCACCAGCGCTCCGGCTGTAGCGGGTCCCGCGTGGGACCGCCTCAAAGCCGCACTGAAGATTGACACACGCACCAAGCAGCAGATCATCGCCGACGCTCTTCGCCAGGTCGGCCTGTCAAACTCGACCTGGACGCGCGCCGACCTCGAGAACACGTTGCTGTCGCTCTCCATACCCTTGGACGAGGCCGAGGCTCTCGTCAGCGAGTACCTGGGGGGCGACTCGGCGGTCAAGCTCTACGGGTTCGAGGACGACCCCGACAGCGAGGTGCGTGTTCGCTCATGCGACATCGCCACCTACGCGAGCCAGGAAACGCTGCAACTCGAGGCGTGGCTTATCCAGGCGGCGAAGGCCGGCGTGGACAAGATGGAGCCCATCGCGACGCGAAAGGAGTTCGACGAAGTGCTGGCCGTGATGGCCGAGAGGGGTCGCGCGATTTCTCCGGAGAGCGACCAGTTCGATGCCGTCGCAATGATGCTCCTCGGGGGCCACCAGATCATTCAGATCGGCGGACAAGCAGGAGTGGGTAAGTCGACGGTGATGGCCCCGCTCGAAATCCTGGAAGGACTGCGCAGGTCGAAGAAGCAGCGTCCGCTCGGTGCGGCCTTGCCGAGGCCCGACAACGAAGGGCCCGAGATTCTTCGCGTCGTCGGCAGCGCCACCTCGGCGCACGCGGCGCGCGCTCTACAAGAGGCGACGGCGATGACGTGCTACAGCAGCAGCGAACTGCTCGACCGGCTGAAGGACGGGCGCAGTGTGCTGTGCGAAGGTGCCACCGTTGTTTGGCGGGACGAGCCGGGCAAGTCCGACGCCGAGATGGAAGAGATGGCCGCGATGGTCAAAGCTGTGAACGGGCGGCTGGTCGCCCCAGCCGAGGACCCCGAGGTTCTTCACCTCGTCGGCGTCACTCTTTCAGAGAACGCCGCGCGCAACCTTCACGACGCATCGGGGATGACTTCGTACAACAGTGCACGTCTCCTGATGCGCCTGCAAGATGGGAGCTCCGTCTTGGCCGACGGCTGTGTCCTGGTGTGGGATGAAGCTTCCCAGGCCGCCACTGGCCAAGCGGCGTTGATCGCGAAGATGGTCACAGCGGCCGATGGACACTTCATCGGCGCCGGCGACGCGCGCCAGATGCAGGCGGTCGAAGCGGGCGGCATGTACAACACGTTGATCCGGGAGGTGCCCGAGGCGGTCTGTTTCATCGACGAGATTCGCCGGCAGCAGAACCTCGCTGAGCGCGCGGTGCTCGCCAGCTACCACGACATCGGACTCTACGGCCAACTCCGACCCCACACCATCGCTGCGCTCCAGCGTCAGGGCGTGGACAAGGTGATTGACCTTGAGGCGCTCCGCGACGGTGGGATCGAGGCCGTCGTGGACTGGTATGTCTCCAACGACCTCATTCGACTCCACGACACTGCGGAGGAGACGCTCGCCGCGTCAGCGGCGGACTACTGGGACGGCATCGAGTTGCGCGCCGCCGAAGATGCTCTTCCGGGATCGAAGCCCAGCACGGACCCCGCCGTCCTCTTGTCCGCGTCAGACAACGAGTCGGTAGCGGTGCTCAACCAGGCCGTCATCGCAGAAGGGGTTCGACGGGGTCACTTGGACGCCACCGACACCGTGGAGTTCGGGGGCAAGACGTTCATCGTTGGCCAGCGGGTTCTCCAGCGCCAGAACGATAAGCGCATCGACGCCGTCAATGGCAACCCGGGAACCGTCGTAGGCGTGGACAGGGCCTACGAAGTGACGCTCTCGTCGCCGAGTCGCTACCAACGCACAATCGTCATGTACGAGGCGGCCACGGTGGGATCGATAGTTCCGCTTCTGTTTTCTCCTGAGCAGGTGAAGAAGGAGCGCGACGCGTCGAACCAGCAGGTCGTGATCAGTGACGCGAACCTCAAGAAGGCCCGCTCGGCGCACAAGAGCGCCGAGCGGGCACTCGAGTTCGCCCGGCGGGGAGTCGCACCCAGCGACGCCGCGACGCGCAAGGCGAACGCGGCGCAGGAGACGAAGATCACGCGTTGCGCCGAGAAGCACGACAAGGCCAAGTCCGACCTGGCTGCCGCGCGGCGAGTGCTGGCTGGCGCCAATGCCAAAGGCAAGACGGCAGCGATGGCGAAAGTGGAGCGAGCCGAGGAGCACCTCTCGGAATGCGCGGTCGCGCTTCGAGAGGCCCGCAGCCACAACCGCTTCGACCAAGGGCGCCTTCGTGGAAAGCTCACGCAGATGGAGCAGTGGGAGACAAAGGCCGCGAGCGAGCTCAAGCAGGCACGCGACTGGCAACGCTTCGCCAAGCACCTCCCTGACGCGGGCGGTCCGGTTGCCTTCGAGGTCGACTCGATCTCACAGCCCGAGCACGCACCAGACCTGCTGGTGGTACGGCTCGACAAAGGTGGACTGTTGCGGAACACGGAGGAGTACGTGGAGGCTGGGAACCTGGAAGCAGGCTACGCCTTCACAAGTGACCGCAGCCAGGGCGGCACCGCGTCGCGCGGCGGAGCGCACGACACGTTCGACTACGTCTCGCTGAGCCGCGCGCTTCAGGGGACCATCGCGAACGTCACGCTCGCCCCCCTCGACGCAGCGACAATGAACGAAGAGACCGCCAACCTGGCGGCGACCAACGCGTGGCTTGCCGAGCACATCGGGCTCGAATCGGTCGGCGCCGCTGAGCGTCGGCTCGTCACCGAACTGCTCGCCAGCATGCCCGCGACCAGTCCGCTGGCGGGGCCGCAAGCACAGGTGGTGGCGACGGAACAACTCAGTGAGTCGCTCGCCCTCGCGATGACTCACACGCCAGAGGACATGTACCGCGCTATCGCGGACCGCGCGGTCGCCGCGCATCTGAACGGCGTCCAGCACTACGCCGTCGCCGAGACCCACGCCATGGCCGACGCGCTCAGCGACGCCATCGTGAGGGACCTGGCGACGCACGAAGGTGCGTCTCGCGCCCACAAGGTGGGTGACCACCTGTGGACCAAGGGGATGCCGGTCGTTCTGTCCCGTGACTACGTCGATGGACTGAAGCACGGCGAGCAGTACACGATCTCGACCATCAGCAAGACCGATGTCTTCTTGGTGGCGGCGGACGGCACACGGACGCAGATCACAACAGAGCAACTGCGCAACCACTTCGACAGCGGCCTCGCACTTACCGCTGCGCGGGCGGCCATGCTGGTCCCTGCTGGCGCGTCGGTATCGGTTGTCGGATCCGGACTGCGCGAAGAAGACCACGCGTGGCTGACGGCGCGAACGGGGCCCACCAACCTGTTCCTCACCGACCCGGCCGTTTCACACCAGGTCGCCGACGCGCAAGCGCAGTACGACTTCCTCGTGGCGAAGTTCACGCAGGACTGCGCGCCGGGTGACATGTCTGCACACGCGATGCTCGCTACACAGGGCTTCGAGATGCGCAAGGCCGCCGAGGAGCGGCTGGAGAAGGCCGAGGGCCGTCTGGCGACTGCGAAGGCCTGGGCGTCGAGTGCCGAAGCGCGCTGCGACGAGGTGACCTTGAAACTGGCCGAGCGCCAGTTGCGCACGGAAGAGGCGAACGTGTGGGCGGCGTGGGCGGACAGCCTGCCCGACGGGGGTGGAAATGTTCCCGCAGTCGTCAAGTCCGTCGAGGCCGTGATCGAGGAGGAGACGGGACAGCAGAAGTACAGGGTGGTCCTTGACGTCCCGAACCCGTACGGCATTGTGCGGACCTACGCGACCGAGGTCGCGCCCGGCCAAGAGGTCGACATCGCCCTTTCCGCCAAGCGCGTCGCCAGCGAGCGTCGCAATGCAGCCACCGCCGTCGAGCGTCAGGACCGTATGCTGAGCGGCGCGGCCGGACGCCAGACCGACGCCGTGGACAAGCTGGAGGTTGCCCGGGACCGCCTGGCCGAGGCCGAGCAGATCCTGGCCGAGGCGACTGTCGGCCTTGAGCACTCGGGAGTGGAGTTCAAGGGATTGCAGAGCCTCCAAGAGGAGGTTCGTCTTTCGGCCAAGGCCGTCGATGACGCGCAGCGTTTCGGACCACGCGACACCGCGCGCCACGACATCGAGCTCGTCGTGCTCGATCAGCGTCGGCGTGCGAAGGAGCTGACGGAGAAGTCGGAGCGCCTTGGGCTTGAAGGTCCCGATCGTGATTTGGGTGAGTGGGTCGAGACGATGAACGACAAGGAGAAGGCCCTCTTGGCCGTCACCTCAGCCGAAGCGAGGCTCGCAACAATTTGCAGCCAACTCCCCGACAGTGACCCGGTCATTGCGGCGGAGATCGAGAAGAGCGTCGCGAGCCACGCCCACGACAAGGAGCGCCTCGTCACGGCGACCACGGATCTGGAGCGCTACAACGACACGCTCATCACCATGGCCGCCAAGAACCCCAAGCCCTACCACCCGCAAGTCTCGACGGACCCGTCGCTCAGCTTGGGCGAGGCGCAGCGTCAGCAGCAGGTGGAGTTGGTGGCGCTCGAGTCGTACCGGCTGCGCTGGAGCATTGCCGACCCAGTCAAGGCTCTCGGACAGACTCCCGACGAGGGAGTGCAGCTCGAAGACTACGAGCGCGTCATGGCCATCCTGCATCCGCCGAAGCCGAAGGGCCGTCTGCACCAGATGATGCACTAAGCGGCCCCCCTTCGCGTGCCACTCCCAGAAGTACGATGCGTTCGTGATCTTCAGCGACCTGCGCCGCTACGCCAGAGACTTGGTGACGCATGACTGGACCACCGGCAGTCTTTTCCTGGTTTCGACCGTGGCCCTGGTTCTCGGTCTCTTTCATCTCTATTTATCGCCGGTCTGGGGACTCTGCGCAATGGCGGTGGTCCTGCTGACATCAGGATTTCGGCTGTGGCGAGACGAGCGCGAGCTGTCAGCTCGCGAGCACGATCAACTCAAGGCAATTGCAGGAATCCTCCGTGCTGAAATTAATACTCAGCCAGCACAGGGTTATCGGAACTTCACTTATGCGGTTATTTCTGACGACAGGAAACACAGCGAGCGAATGTTTCGCAAGCACTTCCCGAACATCGCCGAGGTAGTGGACGCGTGGATTCACAATCCTGCCGATCGCGCTACGGCAAGTTTGTTGGTGCGCGAGGAGATTCTTAGACAGATGCCTGAAACGGTTCCAGAAACAATGCGCTCTTCGATAGCTAATGCTGTTCTAAGTTACGTTGAGAAGTCGCTGTTACACAGTTTTGCTCCTCCGGGGAGGTTTGATGTTGCAACAGACGTGTATGACAGCTCCGGAGTTGAGAGCACGTGTCTGAGATACCAGGAGGGTCCAGGCACGTGGGGCGTTTTTAGTGCCATGCCAAACATCGAGGGAATTGACCAAATTGCGATAGCTCTGAATGAGTTGTCGGCTCGCACGTGGCAGTCCGCCCAAGCAACGATCTGGAAAGAATTGCTTCGACAAGATGCTCGCAGTCGAGAACAGTTGCGTGACTATCTCACAGGCGTAATTAACAGTAAGCACCTGACAAGGAGACACTGTGACCGGCAGTGTTACGAATTACCCTCGGGAGATTGATTGTCACGCGTCATCGCTCGCTTCTTCGCCCTCATCAGCACGCCCCCGGCGCAACTGACCCGTACACGGCCATCTGACCGCTGTCGGTCAGGCGGACGCTCGCGTCCAGCGTGGCGCTGTAGATCGTGTGGGTGGTCGGTGTGACTTCAGTCATGGGAGTAGCCGACGACGAGGGCGCTGCGTGATGGACAGCGCCGCTCAACACGATGAGCCCGGCGGCTACGGCAATGAACACAAAACTCATCACTTTGTCGAAGAGCCCTGCGGTCTCGAAGTTGGCGAACGACACGCGGCCCCTGAGTGAAGTGGTCTTCTCCAGATGGATCCAACGCGTTGGGTTGTACTTGGACTGCGGCATGATCTTGTCTGCCAGGCTGAGCAAGAGGCTGAACAAGTAGGGGAGCGGCCAGAAGAGCGGAACGCCGCCGTCGGAGTTGGCCTTTCCGTTGCCCCAGAACATGTCACCGAGCAGGTGACTCAGGTAGCCGACACCGACCGCACCGGCCATCCACAGAGCGAAGTGAGAGCCGTGCCCCAGGGACATGCCGGCCCACGCTGCCAGACCAGCCGCAATCAACCCGACGTGGCGGCGGAAGCGCTTGCTAAGCAGAGGGTAGGTGCCTTGGCCCGAACCGAGCGTCAGCAGGCCTCGCACGGCGAGCCACGTCAGCAGCGCCGGCAGGAGCATTCGCAGCGGCCACTGGACGAAGGTCTGGCTTCCGATCGCGGTGGCGTCGACCAGCCGTAGTTCGTACACGCCGAACGACAGTCCCAGCATCGTGACCAGTGTGTGCGAGACGCCACGGTGTCGCACGCACAGTTTGCGAAAGCCGGCGAGCGGTAGGGCGAGCAGAGGGCCGGCCGCGTTCGTGGCCATGCCCGGCCCGTCGAGGTCAGGCAGCAGAGCCGCGCCCGAGCTGATGGCGGCGAAGAGCGCAGTTGCTTCCGGGGTCATGTGCGCTATCGCTGCGACGCCGGCTCCCGCCGCAAGTCCGAGTGCTAAGTGTAAGTGTCCAGATGCCATGCCGACTACCGTTCGCGCGTGTCGGCGTAAAGCAACCCTCTGTCCGGATCGGCAGCAAGGCGAGACAGCCTGTGTGTAAAATCCTTTGGCAATGGAGGGAAAGGCTCAGGCCGGGGACGGAGGGCTGAGGTAGTCGAGTGCCCAAAGCACTCAGACTCCAAGGTCCCCTCCAGAGGGGGCTACACCACCGCGTCCGGTAGCCGACGGCGGTTCCACACCTTCTCAGAGCCGGTGTCACAGACGCATGCAGTCGCTATCTGCGACAAGGTGCTCAAGACCCGCAAGGGCTCCACACCCGATACCAAAGCGTCCTCACGTCGCCGCAAATTCCAGGCGCGTACGCACCCCGAGCTTTGCCCGTGCGTGAGACCAACCCTTAGCGACGTTAGGTATCACCGTCGAACTACGGTCTTACCAGGACGTCTCTGGACGGTATCTCGTCAATTGGAAGGATCTTGACCTCGATGACCACGAAGCACAGCGGCGCCCTAGCACTCACATGGACCAACAAGCACCTTCGTCTGCTCGCGCACGATGACGCGACCTACGAGTGGGTCGATCCCTCGGACTTTCGGGTATCCGAAGTTCGCCTGCTCCACTCGGTAGCGCCGGTCGGTGATGTTCATTCGGACCGGGCACGGGCCAAGGACAATCTGCTCATCCGCGGCGACAGCCTCCACGCCCTCACGAGTCTGCTCCGAATCCCAGAGTTCGCGGCCGAGTACGAGGGCAAGGTCAAGCTCGTCTACATTGACCCGCCGTTCAACACTGGCCAAGCATTCACGCACTACGACGACGGTCTCGAACACTCGGTGTGGCTGACGATGCTGCGCGACCGCCTGCTCCAGATCAAGCGCCTGCTGCGGCCAGACGGATCGGTGTGGGTGCACCTCGACGATGTCGAGGTGCACCGTGCAAGGGTCGTACTTGATGAGGTCTTCGGTATCGACAACTTCGTCGCCACCGTGATCTGGGAGAAGACCGACAGCCCACGAATGGACGCGAAGCTGTTCTCCACTCGACACGACTACATCCACGTTTACCGTAAGTCCCAGGACTTCGTCGTGAACCGTCTCGCGGCGACGAAAAGCAACGCCACAAAGATCGACAAGGATGGCCGGCCCTACTACCTGAACCCTTTGCGAGCTCGCGGCGGCCAGGGCTCGACTCGAGCAGCGCGGCCGAATCTCTACTTCGGCATTGCTGACCCAGACGGAAATGACGTGTTGCCAAAACTCCCCGATGGCACGGACGGCGCTTGGCGCTGGGGCAAAGAGAAGGTCGAGGCCGAAGCCGACCGCATCGAGTGGACAAAGGGCACGGGAGGTTGGAATCCCAACTACCGAATCTACGAGGACGGCGTGCGCACGCGCCCACCCGAGACCATTTGGTCGTTTACTGACGTGGGATCGACTCGCAACAGTGCCAAGGAGATCAAGGACTTACTCAAGGGCAAGGTATTCGCAACACCAAAGCCGGAGCGGTTGATGGAGCGCATCCTCCACATCGGATCGAATCCCGGCGACATCGTGCTCGACTGCTTCGCTGGTTCTGGGACAACGGCGGCCGTTGCCCACAAGATGGGCCGACGGTGGGCCGCCGTCGAGTGGTCAGCCGAGAACATCACGAACTTCGACATTCCCCGCCTGACCAAAGTCGTCAAAGGGGACGATCCTGGAGGCGTGACGGCCTCCGCTGGGTGGGAAGGTGGCGGAGGGTTCCGACTCCTTGACGTTGCCCCTTCCGTTTACGAGGTGGATGACGCTACTGTCCTCCTTGCCGAGAACGTCACTGCGGGTGATCTCGCCGAGAGCGTCGCGGCGCAGCTTGGCTTCGCCTACGAGCCCGAAGGAGCCTTCTGCGGCAAGAAGAACGCAATGCGCCTCGCAGTCATCGATGGGGTCCTCAGTGATGACATCGTGCGGCTCCTGGTTGGAGCACTCGGGGAGAAGGAACGCGTAACCGTCGTCGCGACGGCGGCGGAACCGGGAGCCGAGGACGTGCTACGGAGTCTGCGTCCCGGCTCGCGGGTGCGCAAGGTGCCTCGCGACTTGGCGCGCCTTTCACGAAGGCGCTCCGAGGTAGTCCAACTGGTGCTTGATGGTCTGGAGGTTGTGGAATGAGACCGCACATCCGCATCCCTCTCGATGAAGGAGCGATTGCCGAGATCGAGGCGAATCTGGCGCTCCGCGTGCCGAACACCGAGGCCCTGACCGCCATCGCACGTCGTCTCGACGAAGCCGACGGCGAGCCGGTCGAGGTGGTCATCGACATCGCCACGGCGGTAGGCAAGACCTATGTGGCGGCTGGCCTCATCGACTACGCCGCCGCCCAAGGCGTGAGGAACTTCGCCATCGTCACGCCGTCACGCTCCATCCTCAACAAGACGCTGGCGAACTTCACCCGAGGGCACCGCAAGGAGGTCAAGGGACGGAGCTCCTCGCCACTGCTGGTCACATCCGAGGACTTCACAAGCGGCAGCGTCAAAGCCGCCCTGGAGGACGACGGTGTCGTGAAGCTATTCGTGTTCACGGTCCAGCAGCTTATTAAGCCCAATGAAAAGACTTCTCGACGAGTTCGTGAGTTCCAGGAGGGTCTTGGCCAGGGTCTCTACGACTATCTCCACAGCGTCGGCGATCTGGTTGTCATCGCCGATGAGCACCACGCCTACTATGGCGACAAGTTCTCCGCAGCCATACGCGACCTCGACGCCGTGGCCCTGGTCGGGCTGACTGCAACGGTGAACCCCAAGACGCCACCGAGCGAAATCATCTACCGCTACCCCCTGGGTCGAGCCATCGCCGACGGCCTCGTCAAGACCCCGGTGCTGGTGGGTCGCAAGGACGATCGCAGGGACATCGAGACTCAGCTCATGGACGGGGTAGCGCTGCTGAACGTGAAGCGCGATGCTGCCGAGACGTACTGCACCCGCCATGGACTGGAGCCGGTGAACCCCGTGATGTTCATCGTCTGCCAGAGCATCACCGATGCTGACGAGGTGGCCGAGATCCTAAAGCGTCCACACCTCTTCGGGAGCAACTACGAGGATGCGGTTCTCACAGTCCACTCCGAGGCCGGAGACGCCGCGCTAGACGCCCTTGCACTGGTCGAGGAGCCCGAAAGCCGAGTGCGCGCCATCGTCTCGGTCTCGATGCTGAAGGAAGGCTGGGACGTCAAGAACATCTTCGTCATCTGCGCCCTTCGGGCTCTCGCCAGCCAGGTGCTCACCGAACAGACACTGGGCCGTGGACTGCGCCTTCCATTCGACAAGCGCACCGGGGTCGAGATGCTCGACACGGTCGAGGTCCTTGCGCACGACCGGTACGCGGAGCTCCTCAAGCGCTCCAACGCGCTCATCCGAGGACTCGTCGAGAGTCGCGCCGCCGACGCGGTCGACCCAGAGACCGGAGTAGCACCAGCGCCGTCGAGCGAAGCCACTGATTCGGATGGGGCATCGACTGACGAGACCGGCACGCCGGTTGCCTCCGATGGGACGGCTGTTCTACCTTCCTTGCCAGGCGTGAGTGGTCCTGTCATCCACGTGGCGGACATCGAGAGTCGGCGCACCGCCCTGGCACGTGAGAGCCTCGCGATTCGCCAGGACATCTCGATTCCGGCGGACACCGAACCGTTCTACGTCCCTTTCATTGAGACGCTCCCCAAGCCCCGAACGTTCTCGCTCTCCACTCTCACTGACGAGGAGTTCGAAAACCTCGGGCGAAGCCTCGCGGCCAACCCTGACGACGTGTTGCGGCGCTATCGCCTCGACGTCGTTGCTACCCCCGGAGGTGGGTTCGAGGTCCACCCCGTAGCTGCCACCGACAAGGTGATCGCTTCAGTGCCCGAGATGGACCTCGGCGATGGCGAAGACGCCCTGGTTGACGCCATGCTTGGGCTGAATCTCGTGACCGCCTCGAAGCCGGAGAAGAACGCCGCCAAGCGCCTGGTTCGTGCCTTCGTGCGGGGTCTCGGCGATGACGCGGCTCGTAGGTTGTCGGCCTTCTTCAACACGGCACTTGACACCATCCGCCAAGCGCTGACCACGCGGTATCGCCGAGCTCCGGTGGAGAGTGAGGTCACCGTCTCTCAGCGTCAGCTTGTAGTGCTGCGAACCAACACCCGGCCCGTGGCTGCCAACCTGCACGTGTCCGTCGACAGGAACAACCCTGCTGCGTACGAGGGGTGGGCGAAGTCGCTGGTATCTCTCGAGTGGTTCGACAGTGACACCGAACGACAGATGGCCGTGCTGCTCGATGAGAGTGAGGCTATAGGGCGCTGGGTGCGACTGCACCAGAGCGACGGTGTCGTCATCAACTACCAGGGACGTGGCTATCGCCCGGACTTCGCGGCCGAAGCTGTCGATGGGGTCTTCTGGCTCATCGAGACAAAGGCCGACAAGGACCTCACCTCTGAGGAGGTCACCGCCAAGCGACTTGCGGCCGAACAGTGGGCCCGCTTCGCGAGCGACCACCTCGCCCCCAGCACTTGGCGATACTTACTCGTCGGGGAGACCGACCTGGCCAACGCACACGGCAACTGGGAGCTGGTGTTAGCTCAGGCGAAGGCTCGAGGATGAACAGCGGCTTCTCCCGGTCGGCATAGGCAAATGGCTGGCGCTCCGCTTCCCCCCATGAGTGACGGGGTCTTGACCGGCATCGCCCAGGCGATCGGCGAAAGCTTCACCGGTTCTCAAATCGATAACCTCATCAGGGCGGCTCACCTGCCGGGTTCCGACATCAGCACAAAGTGGCGCCGGGTTCATGACATCTTGGTTCGAGAGCAGGACCGGACCGGTTCTGGCAACTGCGTTATCGCACTTCTACACCAGGCCGTCGTTCCCCAAGCCTGGGTGACCTACCCATCAGGGTTTGCCTCACTTCGTGACTCAGTGAACCTTCACTTGGCCTTTGAAGGACTCCGTGTGCAAGAGGACGGACGTGTCGCCCGCATCAAGGTGGCCACTACCATCAATGAAGCGGCCGCATCGACTACACGACGACTGCATGACGAGTTGGTGCGACGCGGCGTCCATTCGGAGGTCTTCCGCTACTGCCGTCAGGAGCTGATCGCCGATGATTGCTTCATGGCCGTATTCGAGGCCGTCAAGGGACTCGCCAATCGGATCAGAGAGATGGCCGGGGTGGATTTGGACGGGGGACAACTGGTTGATGCTGCATTTGGAGGAAGCCCTCCTCGAGTTGCTCTCAACGCCCTGCGCAACGAAACTGAACGCAACGAGCAGCGTGGTCTGGCGAACCTTATGCGGGGAGCGATTTCGGCATTCCGCAACCCGGCCGCTCATGAGCCGAGGGTCCTTTGGCACGTATCTGAGTCGGACGCGCTCGATCTCCTGACAATGCTCTCATTGATCCACCGGCGGCTCGACGCCGCTCAAGTGATTCGGCCGCTCGACGCCACGTAGCGCTAGAAGGACGTCACACGGCGCGGGATTCCCCGCACTCGTCAGATCGCAGCAATGTGGATCGGGGCTCGCTCTGGTTCACCTCTTCCCCCCATTCATCGAACCTTGCTGACGAACCGGCCCTCTGTTCTAAGAGACTTCGCGGGCCTGGCTTCTGCGCTTACTCCCAGTTGCTTTCGTACTCGGACCAATCGAGGTCGAACTGTGGCTCATCAGTCACTCGCGAGGCCTTAGCCGGCGGCTCCGGAGCGACGCGGTTGCTGGTCTTGGCGGCAGGCTTCGGTGTCGTGGCAGGCTTCGCAGCAGGGGCCTTCGCCGCTTTGCCGAACGCCTTCACCAGTTCGACCACCTCGTCACGCAACACCTGGCGGACCAGGCCGTCACGGACCTCAGCGAAGCCGCTGGAACGCCACTCGCTGGCAGTCGAAGCCACGCAGAAGTCACGCCACTCGTAGATGCCGTCGGTGAGTGGCCCATGGAACGCGATCGTTCCCGACTTGTCCGAGCCGGTAAGTCCCGACTTGTCGGGCTTGATCCAGTCCCGCTTGAAGCGGACTTTGGGGTCGGTCGCGGTGAGGCGGGCAAACCACGCGTCGAGACCGAAGACGCTGGCGTGCACTCGTGTCCAGGCGCCCCCTGCTGCCGAGAGGCCTGTAGTACCTGCGCCATCGAGATCGAGTATCGGGGAGAAGGCACCACTCGACGACTCTCTCGAGGTGGTTGTGACTCCCTCCTCCTCTGCGGGTGCTGGCGGCGGTGTAGGAGCTGCTCGAGGCGGAGCAGGCGGAGCCGTGGGAGGTGCGGCAGGAGGTGCGGTCGGCGCAGCGGCCTCCGCCACCACGTCAGCCACGGGTGCCTCTTCCTCGGTGACGACCGGAGATTCGGTGGGCGGCTCGGTCGCCGCGTCGGCGGACGAAGTCGTGGGCCCCGTGGTGTCGGGCGCGCGGTGGCGGTCCCTTCGTGCGGCGCTGTCGTTCCACGCGGATGCCTTGGCTTTGGCCAACTTGCTCAGCTTGGTCGTCCACGGCGTCTCCCTTTCTTTGATGGCGCGCAGCTTCTCTACCGACTCAGCATTCGCCGGATGTAGTTCCCACCGTTCGGCGAAGGGCTCGTGCAGAGCGCCGAAGGGCAATTCGACCTTGGCGACGCCGCCGGCCATCAGGAGGAAGCCCTGGCCGGGCGCCCCCGTCTCGGGGTCGGGCAGCCGAAGGCCAGTGATGGCTGCGCCGTCAAGGAGCGCCCCGGTCGTGTTCACGCCCTCATTGAGCTCGTACTGCCGAGTGCCCGTCATGGTCTGGACCTTGGAGATGAACTCGGAATCGCTGATGCCAGCGAGGACCAGCGTGCAAGCAGCGGCGTCGAGGAGGATGGTCGCGACCTCGGGGGTGTATACCTTCTTGATCTGTGAGTAGGACTGGAACATCACGATGAGCTGAATTCCTGTGCTGCGGGCAGTGCTGAAGAACTCTTCGATTTCTGGAATGGGTGCCAGGTTGGCAAGTTCGTCACCGATGAAGACGAGGCGGTAGGGGAGTCGCCCACCGGCGAGGCCAAGGGCGTAGTTGTTGGCCTCCGACAGGAGCTCGTGCAGCATCGTGGCCAGCAGGGAGCGCGTGGTGCCCTTCTCGACCTGGTCGCCGATGAGGAAGAGCGCGGCGTTCTTCGCAACTTTGGGCCTGACCCAGGTGAGGGGGTCGAAGTTCGGATCGCGAGTCGCCACGTGTGCGCTCTCGGTCTGGAGTGAGAGCATCAGACCCGCCAAGGTCGCACTGATCGAGAGGCCCGTGCCGGCGGCGCCGCCCAATCCCTTCTGCTCTGCCCATTCGGTGTCATTGACCTTGGAGAGCAGCATCTTCCTCGTGTTCTGCCACGCGTGCAGCGCGCCGGTCTCTTCGTGAGTGAGAAGGATCTGGTCCACCTCGTTGAAGGTCGGGTCGTCCCAGGCGAGGGTCCAGGCGAGCGCCGTCTCGTAGTCCTTGCCGGCCAGGAAGGCGGCGAAGAGCGCTGGTGCGAGCAGGCTCTGGGACTGTTGGTTCCAGAACGCGTCGTTGGGGCGACTGCCCGGGTCGCGGCCCGCCTCAACGAGGCGCTTGGCGGTGCGCTTGGCCCGGTCGAAGGTCTTCGAGGACAAGAGGGGCGACCAGCGCACCTGGTTGTCGTACTTCGGATTCTCTGTGGTGCGCCCGCTGACGTCCCACAACTCCACGTCGAAGCCCTGGCTCTTGAGCCACGCCTGCGTGGGGTCGATGAGGTCGGGCTTGGTACTGAGTCCGATCACTCGCGTCGGTAGGTAGCCACAGTCGGGGGAGGTGGCTTCGAGGCTGAGCAACATCTTCACCGTCATGGCGGTCTTTCCCGCTCCCGGCGCGCCGATGACGACGGCTGAGCCCTCCGTGGGCAGGCCGATGTCACGCGGCATCAACTTACGGTTCCAGTCGTCGGCGAGGTTGGCCTCGGCCATCGCCAGTCGAGCAGGCAACTTGCCCGATGGAATGACGTAGCGCGAGACCGCCTTCGTTGTCTGCGCGTAGTGGGCGCCCTTGGGCTCCTCTTTGTCGGCCTTACCGAGACCGCTACTCCCAGTTGCGCCACTCATGTTCTTGACGAGCTTCCTCGCCTTGAACTTGCCGTCGGGGAAGTGGGCGAGCTTGTGGTGCTCGAGCAAAAGAATGATCGCTGCCGTGAACGCAAAGGCGATGAGAATCGTCAGTGCCGAGCTGAAGGCCGAGAAGGGCCCGCTGAACACGGCAGCAGAGACGGACAGCTTCTTCCCCCCGGCCAGCTGGCCCGCTCCGTAGCCGGCCAGCCCCAGACCCGCCCACGCGAGAAGGAAGTGCTTGAACTTGTTCAGATTCTCGAGAAGCGGGCCGGCTATGTGCTTGTGCTCGAGCCTGATGGCGTAGAGGACTACCGCCAGGACTGCGAAGGCGATGAAGAACCCGGCCAGCCCCTCGAGGAGCGGTGCGATTGCGAAACTCGCGGTTGTGGCCGAACGGCACCCGAGGGCGAAGAGGAACGACGCGGCGGCGTAGTACGCGAACATCGTCGGCAAGTGCCTCTTGAGCGCCTTCGAACTCACCTGCTTGTCTGAGCGATTCTGATTCTTCTTGTCCTTGCGTGACATCACGATCTCCTCCGTGCCAGCTGTCGCACGAGGCAGCGGTGCTCTTCACGGTGTCGGCATCTGTGTGCAACGCACGAGTTTCCTTCTCGGAATCTTCGGCCGTGCCGACTCCGACAGAGCGCAGCGCTTCGGCCTCAGCGGCAACCAGTAGGTCCCGCACTGTGGAGCGAGAGACCGGCGCGGGCAAAGCACTCTCCTGCGATACTGAGGTGGTGCCCAAAAGGACCAACGAGAAACAGCAAATCATCAAAATGCTGAAGGACTTGCTGGCTGGTCCTAACTGCACGGTCACTGAGTCGAAGTTCCTCGTGGACGCAGTGACCGGCAAAGAGCGCGAGGTCGACGTGGTCGCCGAGTACGAGGACGACGGGCACATCTTCGTGCAGTCCTTTGAGGTGACCGGACGCAAGGGCCCGGCAGACTTGACTTGGGCGGAACAACTGATCAAGAAGCACGAGAACCTTCCCACCGCGCACCTGTGCCTTGTCCCTTGGGGCGGGGCCTACCAATCGGTACACGAGCTCGTGAGGACTAACCCACGGGCGTCGGTGCTAATACCCCAAGTTGTGGCGGGGCCCGACGGCCCAGAGATCAAGACCCTCTTTGCGGATGTAGTTCGCCTTCAGCCCATGGAGGTGGTCGCTACTGTCGAGCGACCCAACGGCGATCGTGGGAAAGCGATACTCGAACCCGACTTCGTAGTGTGCTCAGCGGACGGCACTGAACTTGGTGGCGCGGGAGAACTCTACGACGAGATACTCAACAGCCCAGCATCCATCGAGATGGTTCTCCGTCAAGCGCACGATCACCCGGAACGTGAAGAACTGAAGAGTTTCATTCTCGGGCGCGACTACAGCGCGCTCGGTTTCTACCTTCGCAAGGACGATCTAATCGTTGAGCTTCAGCACATCCTGGCTATCGAGGTCACTGGCGGCGTCGTCTTCGAGCAGACTCCACTCAAGATGGAGGTCCGTACGTTCGGCGAGCAGCGTTTCGCGCATGGGCGTACTTCGCTACTGGGCGCCGATGGTGTGGTGGTCGCGACGCTTGACGACCAATTGGACGTGACAAAGATGAGGGCTCAGTTCGGGCCGACAAAGGAGCCGGCAACCAGGCCAAGTGACGCTGGGCCGTCTTAGTGGCCGGCGCTGTTTAGGAACTGCGCAATCGATTGAAACGGCGCGGTCACGGCCGTGTGAAGCGACTGCACCGAATTGACGCCAATCTTCAGCGCCAGGAACACCGACGCCAGGGTCAGTACGATCCCCACAATCATCATTATGTATCGAACAGTGTGCATAATCCTTTTACCTCCTCCTCATTCCCTCTGGAGCAAATGACGTCGAGCTGCTGCAGGCGCATGGAGTCTCCAAGCGTCCTGATGTGCAGCATTGTGGTCGTTCGCTGACTCCGGCGCTTCGAGCGACGGGCGACCTCGCGGGATGGATCTTTCGATCCCGCGCGCCGCAGGTGCTCGTGACGCCGACATTGGGTAACCTCCTGCGACTCGGAATCTCCGAGCTCGCAATGTCCACAGTCGGCGCGCGATTACCTCTGACAACACCATTTTCGTTGTCATAGGACTTTGACCGCTGCGATGGGAACTTAGAGCCACTTCCGGATTCGATGCGCAATCCTCTTCCCAGTGTTCAAGTAGTCGTGACTGACTCTCTTGACGTCTCTGCGTGTACCGGTGGCCTTCCCGTACTTACGCCGAGAGGCGTATCTCTTGTGGACCAGGAAGACCCCGATGGCGTAAGCGACGAATGGGATTATCGGCAGAACTTCAAGTCCGATGGTCTGGGCAAGAATCGGTCCGAGCATCGCCGCTGCGAAGAATCCCGCGACGTAGATGATCGACTCTTCGACGACATCCTCTTTTTTGGCGGCAGTAGCTACGTCCGTGGCGGGGAACGGTGACTTTGGCACAACGGTGTTCCATTGGTATTCGGTATTCGGTTCGACGGGTGGGCTTCCCGGCCGCGGCGGGGCGGCGTGCGCGGCAGCGTAATGGCGGTCGAACGCAGTGTCGTAGTCGCTACGAGCCACGGGGTCACCAAGTAACGCGCTGGCTGTGTTCAGTTCCTGGAAGGCTTCGTTAGTGCCACCACGGTCGGGGTGTCGAACTCTCGAGAGCTTGCGGTAGGCGGCGCGAACCTCCTTGACGGTCACCGTGCGGTCAACCCCCAAGACCTCGTATGGCGTCCTGCTATTTGTCGGGTCCCAAGTCATTTTTCCCTCCGGTCGCCGTTCCCTGCTGTGGCAACGGTGCCTTATACGGTGCACACGGCAGTCGCCGACACCCGTAGGCGCTCGTCAACACCCAGGGCTGTCGTGAGTGGGTTTTGGCAAACTCGAATGGCGATGGTGGTTGAATCGGCGCTGGCGTCAACCAGTACTTCGGTTGAGTGCTTACGGGGCGGTGGTCACTTGGATCACGAAGGACTCGATCACCGCGCCGTAGTGGCCCGACGCGGCACGCTCGACGGTGACCAGGCAGGTGCCTGGGCCGGTCGCGCTCAGCACGAGGCCGACGAGTCGGCAACCAGTGGCGGTGCCGCCGCCGGTGCTGGCCACGGTGTACGCACCGGTACCCGAGCCGCCGCTGGGAACCAGAGTGACGGGTTGGCCAACGGCAATTGAGGTTGGCGTCACGCTCGGCGGCGCCTGGACCCAGTCCAGCTCCGCGAGGTCCGCGTACGGCAGGGTGACCACCACGGTCCCGGGCACGGTGACGCTCACGGTGACGCTGCCCGATGCGTTAGCACGCGCGAGAAGGCGGACGCCAGTGGCGGTGACTTCGTACACCCGACATCCGCGCGTAATCAATAGGTCCGGGAGAGTCAGTCGCAACGGGTGGTGCGCAGTGGGCGCGGTTCCGCGCGCGGTTCGCCACGCAACGGCAACGGCCACCTCGGGGTAGTGGCCGCGGGGGAGCTTGCGCGCCAGGCGGACGCCTGGCGCGACCGGATAGAGGGCCACGACCGTCGCCACGGGCAGGGCCTCGGCGGGAATGGTGAGGTTGTTTGTGCGGAAGCTCGCCCAGGGGGTGCGGGTCAGCAGAGCCGAGGGTGTCACACCGACGACGGTGGTGACCGAGGGGGCTCCCAGATAGACCTGACGTACGCCGGTCGCGGCGGGCGCGATGGGGGCAACCCAGTCGACGGGTGCGCCCGGACCACCGAAGCCCATGAACGCACCGGACGTCGTGGCGGTGCCCGCCACGTAGAGCAGCAAGGTCGAGAGCCGCGTAACCCCCGGGAGGTGCAGCACCGCGACGCCGGTCGCGTCGGTGACGGCAGACGCGATCACGCTGGTCGGCGCTGGCGGGATGTAGGTGATCGCCACGGCGAACGAGGCCGGGCTGACGGGGTTCACCAGGGAGACGGTCTCACCGGCGAGCGGGGCACCACCGCTCGAGACGCTCACGGACAACACCGAAGTCGGTGTGGCCGTCGAGTACGTCATCGTGATTGGCGCGAGCGTATCGACGCAATCGTTGCCCGCTACCGAGTAGTTGTACTGCACGGCGTAGCTGGCGCCACCGATGGTGTCGTACGTAGATAATTGATAGACGTCACAGACGTCCGAAAGCTCCGCGTTAGGGGAGCCCCAGCCGTTGAGGAACGGATCCGTGATCGCCTCCATCAGCTCGTGAGCGAACACGGTCGTTAGTTGATCGAATGGCAGTGCGGGCGACGTTGGTCCTGGACACCCAGCATTGCCCGCTTCGTTAGGCAACACAATGTAGGGAATGGACTCGTTGGTGGTGTAGGTGTGGGTGTAGGTGTAAGCAACCTCGTGGTACGCGCAAAACCCCGTGGTCGAGTTCGCCGTCGCGCTGGTGCTCACGATCTGGCCGGCGCGGAGCATAATCGTGAAGATGTTGTCGGGGTTGTACGCCGGTAGTTCGTGGGCGGCGTTCGCACTGATCATCTCGGCGGCGATCTGGGCGTCCGTGATGGACGTGGCATCAGCGAGGGTGGGGTCGTAGACAGTGATCTGTCCGGCGAAGGATCCCGGTTGCAGTATCTGGCCGGAGGCTGGTACGGAGTACTCACTCCACCACGACGAGTACGAGGAGTTGAGCACGGCGCCAATGAAGCTGGCGACGCTCGGGGTGGCGGTCGAAGTCGGATCGGATTGGAATCCGGTGGCCGGGCTGATCCCAGTTTTCGTGTCTGAGAATACGAGGACGTACACCCGTGGTTGGGTGACGAGCAGCCCGCCGTGGTAGGTCGGTGGTGTCACGGGGATGGGGCAGGCGTTGTTGACGCAGCTGGAGGAACTGTGGGCGCGGCGGGCGGCGGGCGGCAGCGTCGGGTCGATGCTCGGTGGCGACATCCGCCACGCCGGGTGGCCGGCGATCATCTGCAGCCCGGGCGTGACGATCGGGACCTGCAGTGGAGATGGCGCGGCGCTAGCGTGGCCGGTGGCCATCAGTGGGGCCGCCAGTGTGACTGCCAGTGCGGTAGCCAGAGCAATAGTGAACCGGGTTAGGCGCAATCGGGCAAACGTCACGGCACTCCTCGATAGGTGGATACTTCGTATGGTGCCGGGATCGCAATGTTGGTGCAGTCCCCTGTGTTCTCACACCGGGGACTACGTCACCGTAGCCCACCGATCATCTCAATTACCGGTGGTTGCTACATCCGCGTCCAACTTCGACAAACTCCGTTGGTGATGGAGAGGGACAACACGCGAGTAGTAACAGGGGTGCCCGGGCGTAGGTCAACGTGGAAGCGAAGGACGGCGTTGGCAATCACATCGCGTGCCAACGCCCTTCGGCCACCTAATCCCGCTCAACCAGCCGACATGGTGCCATTGCGCTACTCGGGGAAGCGAAGTTCCTCGGAGCCGTCATCGCCCGCAAGAGCCGCCTCGGCCAGGGCCACGACCACGAGCTGGATCGCGGCGTCGCCGAACTCGTCCTGGGCCGCCTCGAGTTGGTCGGCCTCGGCCACGAAACGCACTGGAATGCTGCCTGGTCTGTCCGGAGTGTCGTTGGTCATGTTTCTCACGGTACTCGGCTGCCGCCGTGCGCGGCGCGTGTTAGCTCTGGGGAGATGAGCCCTTGCGTGAGCCCCGACGCGCGACGTCCGCTGGCTTGGCCAACGTGCCGATGAGCCACAGAGCGATCACGGCGATCTTTACCACCGCAGGCCACGTCGTGCGGAGAACGAACTGGAGCAGCCAAAGGTAGAGGGCAGCAACAACGCCCAAGCCGACCAAGAGTGTCACCGTCACCAGAGGCTCGACGGACGCAAATGCGCGGCGACCTCGGCGAAGCGGGCTCGAACCTTTTGTGGTTGTGTTCAATGTCATAGGGCCCTCCGGCGTCTGTGGCGGAATCATTCAGCCACAATCGGAACCGTGCGGTCGTCGTTTGCCGACGCACGTATCCAAGGCGGGATGATCACTGGAGTGCTTGCTGCTTCTTGACACTCAGGCGGCAATCTCAATGAGGCTGTTGGTGAGGTAGTCGGCAATCCAGACGTGGGTGCCGTCCGAGGAGACGGCGTCTGGGCCGGCGCCCACGGGAATGGTGGCCACTAATGCACCGGTCGAAGCGTCGATCTCGTTGGCTGTGTTGGCGGAGGTGTTGGTGATCCAAACGTGGCTGGTGAGTTCTTCGGCACGGTGGTGGTAAAAGAGACCTTCGGTGTGGTGGTAGTGGTTGCCTGGGCGGTGGCACTGGTCCACCGGGCGTACGCGCCGGCGTGGAAGGCGTTGAGGGCACCGGGGGGACACGCTGCGGTCACCGCGTCGTGCAGCGCGGTGAAGGGCGAGGAACCGGTCGTCGCCAACTGGTTCGCGACGGTGCGGAACCGGTTGGCGGTCATGAACGCCTCAGCGGCGGAGACGGCGGACCCGCAGGTGGCGGTCGAGTAGTGCACCACCACGGTCGTGGGCGTCGTGGTCTGGCCTGAGAGGGCGAGCGACCCGGAACAGGCGCCACCGACCACGGAGCCAGCGTTCCAACTCGTGGTGGTGTTGCCGATAGTGAGGGCCATCACACAGGCGCCGGCCTGGGACTGCATGGCGTAGCCCGCTGAGTCGGGCGCGTCGGTGACGTCGTAGGAGACGATGCCGTAGCCCGTGGAGGCCGTGGGGACGCCAACCCAGAGAGTGTTGTTGGGTAGGTTCTGCATCTCACTAAGCGCGGTCGCGACATTCGCCGCACTTGGGGCAACCGATGGCGCGGTGCCACCGGACGTGGCGATAGCGCGTACGTCATTGGCCATCGCAGTCAGCGAGGTGAGGTCACGCGCATTGCTTGCCCCGGCGGTGTCGCTTACGAGTGTGGGAATGGCGAACGCGGCGAGAACCGCCAGGATCACCGTTGCGATGATGAGCTCGAGCAAGGTGAACGCCTTACGCTTCGAGCGGGTGTTGATGGACTTGAACATTGTGAACCCTCCGGCTGAGCCAGCGAGTTCTTCGCTGGCTCTTTGCACTGTGTGTGCGCGTGACGACAAAGCAAGTGGGTGGGTAGAAAGATCGCAGGACGCCAGGCAATAGCGAAGTGGTCGGCGTAGGGAACCGGCCCGCCGGCGTGTTTAGCGCGCCGCGACAAACCGCACGGACACGCTAACTTGTCGCGCTGGCAACCACCGCACATTTCCGGGCTGGTTGGCGTACACGACACACACTCCGCCCAGCGAACCGGTGGCAGTGACGACGCCCGTACCAGTGACCGTACAACCTCTTTCGGTGCTTGCGGCGCCGATGCTGAGCTTGACGGGCAGACCAGATGACGCAGTCGCGTGTACGAGGAACCGTATTCCTCGTGCGGAGGTCCTCGACAGAATTCGTGTGCGCGCCACGCTGACTGCCAGCCCATTGATGGTCTGTGCTGCGGCGAAATTCACAATCACTATTTCATCGGTCGGCGCGAACAGCGCACTTCCGACTTGGGCAACCTGGACTTCGCAGGTTCCAGGAGCCCGTGTCGTGACAACACCAGCGGTGGTGACGGCACAACCCGGGGCCATCGGCCCTGTGGGCATCGGGTTGGCCACGGGCAGTGTCGTGGGTCCTGTGCTGATCGAATAGGTCACCGGCGATCCGCTCGTGGCACCGACCGCCAGCGGGAGCGGATTTGTCCAATCAACCGCCAAGGGCAGCGCCCCAGCGAGGTAGATCGCTTGGTACATCTGCGCACTAAACGTGAGACCCGCCGTCGGATCTGATGTGATCGTGACCTGCACGACCGGGCTTAGGGATGCTGGGGCAAACTGGGCGTTACCCGGTGCCGACATGTAGATGACGCAGTCTCCGACACCTGTCGCGCGCACTACACCTGCCGTCGTAACGGCACACCCTTGCGCTGTACTGGCCGAGTCGATGCTGTACACGACAGGTAAGCCCGAAGGCACCGATGCGCTGACTGACACCTTGCCCGGCCATGCGCCTGACGCGGGCACCGAGGTAACAGTGGGCAGCTGAAGCTGCCCGCCGAACAGAACCTTCTCCAATACCGTCGGCGCCGGAGAGTAGGTCGCGTTTCCGGCCTGGGTTGTTATCACGTAGCAAGTCCCCGGTCCGGTCGCGGACACCGTGCCTGTGTTCGTCACTTCGCATCCTGGGGCTGTGCTCGTCGTGTCAATGGCGTAGCCAACGGGGAGGTTGGACGACGCTGTTGCGGACATGGACATTAGTTCCTGGTAGGACACCTGAGGACCGGTGGGTGTGGGCGTAATCGTTTGGGGTGCAAAGCCCACAACCGCGCTCTTGATGGCGCCAGCTGTGATCGTGACGGCTACAAACACGGGCTGTGCGGATTGCCACATGGCATTTCCGCGCTGTCTCAACTCTACGATGCACAAACCGGATCCAGTCATCTTGAGAAGGCCCGGCTTCACGACCGCGCAACCGGGTGTCGACTTAGCGCGAACGATGCTGTACTGCACCGCAAGGCGCGACGTTGCGGCGGCCGCAACTACGTAGGTGCCAGGTATCGCGCCGAGCTGAGCCATTGGCGCTCCGATGCTCTGATGCTTTCCGTGATGCGTGGTTGCCGCCGACGCTACATTCGTCGTGATCAAGAGCGGCACCAGAGTTGCAGCAGCGAGCACCAGAGTTGCGACCGCGACTGATGCGCCTTTAGACACTGTGCGGCGGATGACCACCATGCCCTTGTCCGAGACGCCCGCGTCGTTCCCGCCTGAATCTATTGAGAATCTATTGAACATGATGAACCCTCCGGTCGAACCGCGTGAAATCTTCAGCGGCGTTGGTAATGGTCCGGAGGTGAGTTGTCGGCGCACGCAATCCTGACTTTCGAGGTCGGGTCCGTCACCGAAGCGACTTCGGGGTGCTGTAGTACATCGTCGTCGTAGTCACGGGTGGCGCCCAGCAGGCAACGTCATGGGCGAACGTCAGGATTGCGACGATTGCGAGTACCGCGAGGATCACCGTCGCGATGATGAACTCGAGCAAGGTGAATGCTTTGCTCGAGCGGTTGAAGATTGACTTGGACATTATGGACCCTTCGGCTGCACCAGTGATCTCCTCGCCGGCCACTTGCACTGCGCAAGCACGTGACGACAAAGCAAGTGGGCAGCCAGACAGACTTTCAAGATCTAAACCCCAGCTGCCTAACGGGGCAACTGGGGTTTAGTTCGTGGCAATCAAGGGGTTTAGATCGGACCTTCTGGCAACAACAGCGAGCCGCTTCGATCAATGCCAAGTCGTGGTTGCGCCAAAGCCACCGGTGCTGCCCCCGGTCACCGTGAGGGTGTAGACGACGCCGTTCACGAGCCCGGTGATGACGCAGCTCGACGACGTGGTGGCGCAGGTGATGAGAACGGGCAGCGACACGATGGGCAAGTAGTTACCGTCACCAGCTTTCACGGCACGAACGCGACATGGACCGCTGCCGAGTAGTGCGGGACCAGGGACAATCGCGCAGTGAAGTCCTGGGGACGACAGGGTCGCCGGCGGTTCGCAGATCCACGACGTGGGGGCGCACCTTCCCGGCGAGGACTTTGCGCTGACCAGCTGGTAGGAGACCTTGCCGGATCCAGACCCTCCAGCAGAGGTGAGGGGCAGGAACTTACCGACTAGCCCCTTCGTGAAGGTAACCGTCAGTGGTCGCTGCGGGCTCTTGTGCACGGTCTCGACGAAGAGGGCAGGGAGGCTTGCGGTGGTCGTCGCGGTTGGGTCGGCCCACGCAGCAATTTCACAACGCCCAGCGGAGAGGATGGTGACTTGGCCGCTGGTGACATTGACGCGGCACCGGCTCGAGTGCACCGACACGTAGGTGACGACTCCGCCCGTCGAGGTTCTGGCGAAGACCCGGAATACCCGCGACGGGGAGTAGGTCGTTGAGGCGGACGCGCTCTCGTGCAAGTAACTGCCCGAGGTGTAGAAGGCGGCGGTCCGCTGCTGGTACGTCACCCTCGCAGGCGAGGAGCGGTAGCAGGAGTTCTTGTACCACATGCCGTTGTTGAACTGGCACGCGCCGTCGGGGACGTTGACGGGGGTAAGGCACGTGCTTCCCCGCAGCACCGCACCGTGCGGGCAGTGGAAGGCGGGGGCGTACGGCACCAGCGTCATCGTGTCCGCGCGGGTGACGCCGGAGGTCCCAACCGGCGAAGTGGAGTAAATTGCGAGCCCGCTGAGCGACAGCAAGGCCACAACGACCGCGTTCTTGATCTTGGCTGAAACGCCGCCGCCGCCCTTGCCTGAACTTACTGAAAACTTATTGAACATGGTGAATCCTCCGGTCGAACCGCGTGAAATCTTCAGCGGCGTTGGTAACGGTCCGGAAGTGAGTTGTCGGCGCACGCAATCTTCGGCACCCGTTGTGGTATCAGCGATCAGCAGGACGCGCTGCTTGCGCAGAGCAGGAGGCCGATCACGCGGCGGGGCGACAACCGTTCATCAGTGATGGCTGACTGCCGTGATAGTTATCCCGACCGCCAACGCCAGGCCACAGGACTTGATAAGAAATCCCAACCCGATTATTCCGCGCGGTGTCCAACGCGGGTCGCGGCGAACTGACATTCGGTCTCGCATAGCACTTCCTCCTAACAACTGTCGAGCGACTTACGCTCGACAGTTGTAATAGTCCGGTGCACGCGTGCTTGCGCCTGCATGCGTCAGGAGGGCGTGTGTAGACGCGGCACGGCGGCCAGCCATACGATGATTTCGCCCGCTGCCTTCTTTGTGTCCTTGTCGGGTGTCGCATCTCGAATCGCGCTCAGGGCGGTGGCGAAACTGGGGCGCACGCTAAGCGGAAAGTCATCGATGTACCTGCGAATCATCACGTGCGGCTCGTGCAAGTCGGCGCTCTTATTGGCCTGCACGAGCGACCAAACTAACAGCTCCATCCAAGCTCGTGACCGCTTCGGGCTCACTGCTACAAATTGTCGTCCAGCCATGATCAACCTCCCTGTCGCCGAACTTTTCGGCGTCAGTTCCTGACTGTGCGCAGCGGTCGCCACTTGCGCACGAAGGCAACTCTGGTCAGAGGCGGGGCGCGCTCGTTTCGTTGATGGCGACAATCTCCAGACGAAGTTGACACTTTGCCGAGAGCGCGTCAGCAAGCGATCTGAAACCCCCACCAGCGCGATGGCGCTGGTGGGGGTTTGTTACGAGGCAATGCTGATGTCAACGATGTACGTGTTCGCGATGTTGCGGATGTACTCACCGGGCGACTGAAACCGCCCAAGCACAGCGGATTGGTGCTGCGTGACGTGGGCGGAGATTCCTACCGCCAGCAGGAATAGCTCGTGGCGCGCGTTGCGCATCTCCGGTTCGCCGATTTCTTCAGCGATGCCTCCGTTGCCTACGCAGACCTCCCAAAGGCGTCGGTGAGTGGCCCCCAACGCATGGAAGGGGAACGGCACTTCGGCATCGTCCGGAAACGGATAAGCCTCCTCGAAGACCTCCCGCCCCAGTGCTACCAGTGCGTCGCAATCCAGATCAAGATCCTCGATGGCGCCGGCAATGAATGAGAGCGTCGGGACCCAGTTAACATCGGTGACCAGCCCGCCCAAGCCCTCGAGTGCGTACTCCTTGACGAGGCGTGCGGGCATACCCCACGCAAATAGGCCATCGGCAGCTTCAGCCAATTCCTCGGCCGTCTCAATTGTTCGATTCGAATTCATCGGTGATTCCTTTCTGTGGCGAGAGTTGTCTCTCGCTCACCACGCTTGGCGCGCGGTGCCACCGATCAAGGACACGTCACACGGAGCGAAGCCCCCACTGGAAACTCCAGCGGGGGCTTCGTTGAGACAACTTGGCGGTGGAGCCGTACCTGCTCGCTCCGTCGAGATTTCGTCGACTGACCTAAGCAGGGACCTTCGATGGACTTGGCAGCTTGGCCACTTCCTTCTCCGCCCAGGCGACGCGCGCTTCAATTATTGGCACGTACTCTTCCGTCAGCTCGCAACCCAGCCAGTCGAACCCTTCGAGTATCGCGGCCACTGCCGTGGTGCCCGAGCCCAGAAACGGGTCAAGAACAGTTCCGCCAGGCGGCGTTACCAACTTGCACAGGTAGCGCATCAAGGTCACTGGCTTGACCGACTCATGAAAATTCGCGGCCGGCAAGGTGGTGAACTTGTCCTCGACGCTGCCAGGCGCGTTACCCGCTGAGTGGTCGCTCTTGCCGTTGAACACCTTGCCCTGCTCTGGCAAGCCATCCAAACCGGCGTTCTTCTCCTTCTTGCTCGGCTTCGCGCAGTAGAAGAAGCGCGCGGCGGAACCCGAACCCATCTCTGTCCTAACTCCGTTGTCAACGGCCTTGTAGCCGCCGGCGAAGAGAGCATTCGGCGCGACGTTGGCCTTCTTCGGCGAAGCTCCGCCACTACTCTGCGGGAAGCCCGCCAGCACCGTCGCGCTGCCGTCGTGCACAAGGTTGGCGGGCCAGCGTCCGAGACCTGCAGGCGCACTCTTTCCGTCGACATCGGCTATGGACTCATCGCCAACTCGTGAGCCGTCGATGTTCAACGCGCCAACGCCCCATTTGAGGACGTTGGCTGCGATGGTTCCGTCGAGGGGTTTCCTTGCTACGCAAATTGGCTCGACTGCGGGCTTGAGGCCGCTGCCCCAGCCTTTCCATTTCGCGGCGTCGGCGGTCACCGGTACGTGCGCGGGCACTGCCCTGGCGTTCGGCGTGGTGTCTCCTGGGCGCTTCCCTACGACTGAGACGCGCTTGCCACGATGCGACATTGCCTTGGCGGCCTTGTCGATGGCGATGGAGACGTTGTGCGAGTGCGGCATGGACGAGCCGTAGACCCACGAAATGGAGTCACGTATCTCGAAGCCAGCGTCTTCAATTGCGCTGACCATTCGGTGGCTCGTGCGGGCGCCTCCGAAAGCGAGAACGTGGCCGCCCGGTTTGAGGACGCGCAGGCACTCCTTCCACAGTTCGACATTGAAGGCAATGCCGGAGGAGTCCCAGCTCTTGCCAAGGAGGCCTATCTCGTAGGGCGGGTCCGTCACGATGGAGTCGATGGAATTGGAAGGTAATTGCTTGAGCTCTGCGAGGCAGTCGCCCTTCATGATGTTTGTCACGCAGAGAACGTGCTCGGTTGATTGTGCAGCGGCAGTAGCGCGTTAGCGGAGCGCACTTCAGGATCTTGATTGCGATCAGGCTTTTCAGAATCGACCTGTTTTGAGGTCAAAAATAAATTTCCCTGTCGGAGCCTCGCGGGTCAAAAACCGGGATGTGGTCAAGAGCGCGTTTGTGCCGTAAACCTTCGAGAGCTTCCGGCACCTTGAACAAGGCGCGGCGGCCAGTTCGCTCCAGTTGAGCGCGCGAAGCGGAAGCGAGTTACTGAGCCACGCTGATGGGTTCGATCTGAAGCCCATCCTCAAGAGCGGAGACGCGGTCACGCTCGACGCGAGGGCCGTTGCTTCTTCAGGATGTGTTGTTGCAACGACTTGCGAATGGTCGCACGTTCGCTCTTTGGAACCTACGTCGCACGCTGGCCAGAGGGAATGACTTCAGTACTTTCCGCTGTGCGGCTCGCGCGAAGATTCAGTCTGCCGTTACCAAAACGGAAATCCCCCACCAGCCGCAGCCAGTGGGGGATTCGTCAGTTCGGTTACTTGGTCCAGTCGATTGCGTAGAACTTGTCCTCGAATTGGTCGATCACGTGCCAGATACGGGGATCGCCTTCGAGATTTTCGCCACACTCTTCGTGCGGGCATTCGAGCACGAAGCTCATGTAATCTTCGTTAACTTTCTTCTCTACCGGAGCCACATCGTAGAACGTGGTCATCGCGACATTGCCGTCCGCGTTCAGCAGGTCGTCGCCGTCGTCATCGACTCCCGCTTGCAGCTCGCGAGTTTCGCCAGTGAGCCTCGCCGTCCAGCGGGTCTCGTACGTGTGAACGAAAACCGCGTCTTCGACAGCGATGACTCCGTGGTCTGGGCAAGTGAGGACCGGCGCTGCTGCTTCTGTTGTCATTGTCTGGCTTTCTGGATTCGAGCGGTGTTGCTCGTTCGCCACCCTACGCGCGGCGTGGCACGCCACAATTGTGAGTTGTGCACTGTCGCCGTGGGTGCGCGCTGCTGCTGCACCTGCTCACGTTGCTAACCGCGTGCTGACGGGCAAGCCTTATGGTTCGCTATGGTTCCTCCCACATAGGGCTCATCGTCGGCCCGAAAGCCAGTAGTTGCACGGGAGGCGGCGATTTATAGTTCGGCAACTATCTGACCGATTACGTCGATCGCCCTGACCGATCACCGTCGCGGCTATGAGCTGCAATCTTGAGTGGGTCCCGATGGAGGACGTCGATTAGCGAGGGGTGTGTATGCCGGGCGCGATCGGGCACGATGAATCAATCCGCCACCGTGGTAGATGACTTGAGACAGAAAGCGGGACGACAACAAGCCCTGTCAAGGGGGTGACCAATGCGGGAGAGACAACCCGCGCCGGCCGTGCTGCACGTACGGTGATCCCTGAGGAGCCCCTGGTTAGCGCCGGGGGTTTCCTCAGTTGCTACATGAAGTGAGCCGCCACCAGCGCGCAGGCCGAGAGCCACCCGACCAGCGCCGCGGTGGACTGCGCTCGCGTTGCGCTGTACCGGCTCGTCGCCAGGTAGAACGGCATGACCACGAGGCGCACGAGGTTAGCGGGGTTCCACGTGTTCGATGCGCCCCACTCGGGTAGAGCCGAATCGCGAGCTTCGAGCAGGATCGCACCGGGTAGCGACTTGCCGAACGGGTTCCACACGACGAGCGCCGCGGCGAGACTGTAGCCGAGCGCACCGGGCGGGCTAAACACCTGGGCGTGCGCGTGGCTGATCATCACCAGCGCCGTGAGTGCTGGGCCGAGGAGCATCAACGGCACGCCTACCGAGCTACTGACTGCGCTCTGGGCTGCTGTCTCTGGTCCTCGTTTGTCATCATTTGTTATCAATCGCGTTTGAACTTCCTGCGCTGTGCTCACTTTCTTCCTCCCGTTTGTTATCAATGCTGTTTTGTTTGTGTTGTTCGGTTTCGTTAGGGTTCGCGTTCTGGGCACCTGTGCCGTTGTTCTACTCGTCGCTAAATGGACTGACCATCTCAGCGAGCTCGAAACCGTTGAGGCGCTCGTCCCAGCTACTGAGGTTCTCGGAGCGTGACCAGAATTCGTCGGCAATCTGTGCCCAGCCCGTCAGCTTCACGAACGCCGAGGCAAATTCGCGTGCATTGAAGCCCTGAGCCCAATCGACTGGCGGACACGCATCATCGTGGATAGCGCAGCGGTTCAGAGGCTCGGGCGTGAAAAGGATCTCTCCGCAGTTGAAACAGTGGGCGCAGTAGCGAAGGTGTGGTTTGGGCTCAAACTCTTCCCACGTTGGCGACACCTGTCCCACATCTTGAAGTCGGCAGCTGATCTGGTGCACGCAATCAATCGAGCACACGACCGCTCTGGCGCCAGCGCCGATTTGGGCGACGAAGACTATTCCCATTGTTTCTCCTTTGGTAGTGCGGATCTGTAGATGCCTTGCTGAATCAGCCCGTTCGGCTGCACACGATTGTGAGCAACACCGCTCACTTTTGTTGTGGAAACATGCACACAATCCTGAGCGCCGGGGTACAGCCTGTGAAGACCGGTGGTGTCTCCACTGGCGTACGCATCGACGGTCGTGCGGGGCTGGAGGTAGTAGTTCATTACCTGGGAAGGGTCGTTGACATTGGCGAGGCCCAGGACGTGTCCCAGTTCGTGAAGCACAAGATTGTCGGCGAACTTCGGATCCGCCTCGAAGGCTGCATTCATGTCGTCGTTGAAGAGCACGACGGCCGAGGTGTAGTTGGTGCGAGTCGCATTCACTATCGGAATTGTGACGGCGTTCACGCTGGACTGTCCGAGTAACTGCCGCGGTTCGAGCCAAGCGAAGACAACGGGGACAACCGCACCGCTTTCGTCGTAGCTGTCAAAGGCGGTCTGGGTCGTGGTGCCCGCCGCAACGAAGGTGATGCCCGTGATCGAGTGCACGACCCGCAGATTCCGCGACAACACCGCTGATGCGTTCTTGGGCGCGTTTCGCAGATCGACGACGAAGTGGATGATTGCGCAGGCTGGCCATCGGGTCGGAGTTGTCGTACCAACGGCGGTGGATTCGAATGCGGAAGTCGATGCAGGGGGCCGGTGATCCATCGCTCGGATCTGGAGCAGGACGAATAGCACGAGTAACCCAACGGCTGCCGCGCACGCAGCTCGGCGAACAACATCGACTGACCGGCTGGATTCCGCTCCCATGTTTCCACCGTGCCCGGTAGCGGTGTGCCGTGCACACGCGGTTTATACGAAGAGGCAGCGGCGGGCGAACTCCTACGGGAAGCTCAACGTGGCTGAATTGAGGGACAGTTCGCAGCCGTTCCCGCCACAGCCGCCGCCGGTGCCATCGCCGCCGCCGCAGCGACGTAGGGCGCCGACCGGCTCGAGGCGCTGGTGGACACCCGTCATCATGACCGTCGCCCCGATCCTGAGGGTCCCCGCTGCAACACCGCCCACCACAAAGACCGCCTGGCCGCTCGCGTCCGTCAGCACCCAGTTACTGTACTCACTGGGCCCCGTAGCGAACCCCGTCGCGGCGGCAATTCGCCGGGGATCGACTCCGGTCAGACTAATGGGCGCATCAACGATGGGATTGCCGGCCTTGTCGCGCAGCGTGACGGTTACACCCGCTCCGCCGAGCCCGCTCCAGTCCGCCGGTGACGGCGTGGTCGCCGTTATCGTCGACAGCACCGTGGATACGTTGCTCGCCGGCACCATCTCAGGCGCCGTCACCGGCGCACCGGCGCTCACAGTGCGAAAGAGTGCCCACGGGCTGATGAGGAAGTTCTTGCGGAGCCGGGTGTTCCCGTTGGGCTCAGCGAACGCGGCGATAACGCACGTGCCCGCCGCGTAGAACTGAACAACTCCGCTGTACGGGCCGACCGAGCACACCTGGCCGAATCCGTTCTGACAGGTGATGGCGGAATCGCAGGAGTAGCCAGGCCAGACCGAGTAGAGGACCTCGCCGCCGCCCGAACCCCTCGCGTACAGGTGCATCTTGCCTGGAGCTTTGTGCGTCGAAGAGGTCAGCGCGGCGTGACTGAGTTCGCGGCGGGACTTTGCACCCGCGTAGAAAGCAATCGTCTGCTTGGCCGACGGGAAGAGCTTGCCAATTACTGGCGCGTGGTCGCCAGGACCGAACGTGGGCGCCACGGTCGGGTTCCCCGAGGACGCGGAAGCGGTGCTGGCGGACAACCCCGCCACGAGCCCCGACGCCAAGACGACGGCTAACGAAAGACTGCGAAGCAGGCGGGTCGCTGCGCCCAGGCGCGAGCCTTGAATTGCGTGATGTGAAACCTCGGTGATTGGCACGCCAGTTCCTCCAGTAACTCCGGGCGGAGTGCCCGGTAGTGGTAACTGTTTGGAGGCAAGTTGTCGGCGCAGGTATGCAACGCAACTTCTCGACTTCTTCACGTTTCGCGGTGAAGCTGGTCAAATGAACGAAAATCGCTAAGTCTTGCCTTCGAGGGCGTCGAGAAGTCGACCAGCGACGAGACCAGTGGCTTCGGTGGCAGCGCGAACCTCGGCCACGGTCAAGTCGGGGATGAAGGGCCGGCCGTGGCCGCTGCCAGCCTTGTTGCGAAGACGGTTCACTGCCATGGCCAGTTGGTACAGGGCCACAGACATTGCGTCGCGCGCGCCCGGCAGCCCTCCCTGCTCCTGCTTGGGCGTCATCGCTGTCAGCCCCAACGCAATGAACGCTTGGCCGAGCAGCGTGGAAAAATCTCCCGAAGGCTCGCTGTAGAAGAGCTCGGCGATGACGTGGCCCGCCACCGCCTCGATCAGATCCTTGTTGGTCCCCGCTACGAGCACGCTGTCGGCGTAGCCGCGTCGGGCTCGCTCGACGTATGAGCGGATTGCATCGGAGAGTTGCCGGCCAGTCAGCCCCTCGAGGCTTCGAGGTCGGAGCTGTCCATCGAGGGTGAGCTCCACAGGCTCAGTACTGAAAGCCGCGATGCACGACGCGATGGCGTCGTCTCCGCAGTAATTGTCGGCGTCGGGTAGGAAACCACCGTGGCCTCTCAAGTTACCCAGCAGCATCTCGACACACTTCGCGCCAGCATCGTTCCCGCTGTCGAGGGCGCCGCTGAGCACCTCTCGCACGCGCTTGTGTTTACCGACCTTGATTGCCGTGGAGTCACGATGGGGATCGAACTCCAGCACGCCCGACCGCCGGAAGACCGTCTCGAGGTCGTAGTGGCTGGGGGCACGTTTCGCGCCAGTGTCATCAACGAGACGCGCTACCGCCTGCACCAACGCTTCGGTGAGCGAGAAGGACGGAGTTGAAGTCGTATTGGTCACCGTATCGTCACCTACTTTGCATTGGGCAGCTCAGCTCGGAGGACTGCGAGTGCGACAGCCTGCCCATCCCGCGTCACGCCCCAGAAGGTCCAACCGTTGACGGCGCCACCGTCGCGTACCGCGGAGGCGGCGGCTGATGGTGTCGAGTACATTTGGCCGGCGTATTCGATCGTTCCGCCCACGCTGACTTCGGCAGTAGCGGGCCATTGGCCGTTAAGGCTGACCAGCCGCTCGCCGTCGTGGAGCAGTCCAGCTTTGAGCAGATCCACGACAGTGGTCGATGAGAGGTTGTGCTTCGTACGCGGAGCCTTCACGGCGCCAACGAGCTCACTCTCTTCGGCGGTCTCGTAGCCAAGCAGGCGCAGGGTGTGCGCAACCCCTTCGACCACGCCCCAAAGACGAGGCTGGTCCCACACAGGAATGCTGTCGTCGCTCGGGTTCACCTTGTTCGACGGTTGGCCGTAGTAGGAGTACGCGAGCAGGTTGTGGACATTGCCTTCCAGCCAGCCGGTCTCGGCGGAGTGGAAGCGCTCGGTGCGGTCCGAAATGACAAGCACCGCGCGGTTCCACGTCACCTTCTCCTTCAGGTGCTGTTTGACGCGCGAGCGTAGGTTGGCGGCCTTGCCGACATAGACACCCCACGTACCGTCTTCGGCCACGGGATCGAGCAGCAGGTAGATACCGGTCGTGTCCCACTTGTCGGCCAAGCGGCTCACGAAATCGCGGTGAACGAAGGCGATGCGAAGCGCATCCTTGCTGTCGATGAGTTCGATGGCCTCCCCGGGACCCTCTGGGACAAGCGCAGTGAGAGGCACGAGTTCAGCGGTCACTCTTTCACCTCTTCGACCGTCGGCTCCTCAGAGTGAAGCGCGAACTGCTGTCGAACCGCTTCGGCCTGAGCAACTCGCACATCCCGGAAAGGTACCAGTGCTGTTCGAGGCCGGCCCGTTGTTCCCACGGACTCAGTATGGCTCAGGAATGTGACATTCCAACCATTAACTCACTTTGGGCTCTCCATTTAACCGGAGTAGATACAAGATTTAGTGTCGGTCGCTGACCTACAAGGTGGTCAAGGCGTAGGGTCATCGTTCGACAATCCACTTCGTCTTGAAGATGACAACGGGACCACCTCCGTTCCTCGTAAGGCTCGTCCAAACAACTTCATACTCATCGGATACTGGATTCAGAACTTCGGCATAGTTGGCACCAGCAAAGTCAATCGGGTAGCCAACCGTCGCCCTACCACCGCGAGCCAACATGCCTGAGTTAGAGGGAACCTTGTTGTTAAGACGCGGTTTCGCGGCGTACACAACGCCCTTAAGGGACGTGACCGTGCAAGTCAGGTCCTTAACACTGTGCTGACAATTACTGATTAAGACCAGTCGCGTGTGAGGCACCTGGCCCTGAGTTAGACCAGTCTTTTCCGCGGAGGAAGTCCAGTGAAGTTTCAGCTTCCACGGTGTCAGCCACACAAACGCGGCGACCAGGAGCACACCAATTAGTGCGCCACCCAAAGCCCCTGCAACGGAAAAGGAAGCGAGTGTCACGAAGTTGTGTTCGCCCGCAGGCGTTAGGCCGGCCCAAACACCGCCGCCTGCCACTGTGGAGAGCCACACGGTCAACTTGCCGCCGAGCGTCATGGTCGCGGCCTTAACTGTGTCTCTGACGACCCGACGAGGGCCAGAGATAATCTCGCAAGTGTCCGCCGGATGGGTGGGCATGGGGATCGAAATCTGGACCATGGCCTACTCGGGCTCTTCGCAGTCCTCGTCCATCGCCTGAGCCTACGACTCGGTTGCCGCAAACCTCGTTACGATCCTTCGAGGTTGGTGAAGTGCAGCACGTCTTGATTGAAGTGCCACGCACTTAGCTTGAAACGAAGGGCCTTGATCCTCTCGTGGCCCGGCTGTTCGTCTGGCCCAAACGCGACTGCGTAGCCCTCGTGGTCTCTGGGAATGTCCATCAGCCCTCCTTCGTGTGTGGTTGTCGTTCTGCTCCCACTGTTCGTCGGTCGTGTGCCGAAGCTCGCAAGGGTCCCGAGGCTCGTCAGTCGGAGAGGCCAGGCCATTCGATGGTTGCCCTCTTCACGGTCAGCAGCTCGTCGTCAATTGCGTGGCGGTAGATGCGCTGTGTGGTTGCCTCGTTGGCGTGGCCCATCGACTTTGCGACCATCGTCAAAGACCACCCAAGTCCGCCGCTCGTCTGCGGGGCGAGGCTGTAGGAGCCATAGGCGTGTCGGGTGAAGTGGGCCCGCCAGGTCCAAAGTGGGTGACGCTCGTCGCCGGGCCCTTCGCAAGATGCGGCGTGCTCGGACGCGAGTAGTTTGACGGCGCGCTCCCACATGTCGTCGCAGTTCTCGGTCCACCAGCGGTCAGCGCGCGGCGGCGCGAAGAGCCACCCATCGGTGTTGGCGTCGGCCCATTCGACGAGCTCGCGTAGGCGCTCAGCGAACATCGGCCAAACGTGGGCAATGCGCTTCCGGTCATACTTCGGGGGCGCGAGTTGCGGTGCCGTACCCGGCGCCCACCCAGCAGCGCGCACAAGCTGCCGGTCCACTCCGATAGTCAAGCCCTCCACGTTGATGCGGCTGGTGTGCACGGCCAGCGACTCGCAGTGACGCAGGCCCGTCGCGGTCTGGAACAGCGGTAACGCGGCTATCTGACGAGCGACCTCATCGCTGAGTGGTCGCAGGCGACTGTTTGGTACGACTGCTCTGCAAGTCTCACGACGAAAGATGGCGTCACTCAGGGCGGATACGACTGCGAGGCTCGGAACGTCACTGAGGCTGAGACCACTCTCGCTGTCGTCTTCCGAGCGGAAGTTGTCACTCGTCAACTGCGCGAGGGCGATGACGCGGGCGCGCTCCTTGCGCTCGGCGGCCATCGCCTTACTGTCCACGTTGAGCGCTGCGAACGGGTACTCGGACAGGTAGCCCTCGCTGACGAGCCATGCACCGAAATTGCGGAGCACGGTCTGTCCTCCAGAAACAGTGACATCACCCTTGAGGCTGCCGTCGGCCTTCGTGGCGCGCCCGACGCTGGTGCAGATGTCGTCGGCCAACTTACCGTGTAGGTCCTTCACCAGTAGGTCTCGACTCCGAACGACCGGGCTGATGTACACCTCCATCTTGGATTTCACATTGCGGTAGGTGCCGATGGGGATGGCTTGCGCGTCGGCCGCTCGCCTGCTCACCTCAACGAACTCGGCGGCGGCGGTGGAGAGCAGGACGTTGCCACGGTCCCCGTCGGGGAGGTAGCGGTTGCGGTGCTTAACCAACCGGGCGCGCAGCACCGCAGCGGCGTCCTGTGCCGCTTCTTTAGTGCGGTAGACGCCGGGTAGTTCTTTTCGGTCAGCAGACTTGGTGATGACACCGGTTGGGTAGTACCTGAGCTTGAATACGGAGCCCGTGCGGCGGACGGCAACAGGGTCGCCGAAGGGGTTAGACGGACGCCCCATTGCGGGCCTCCTCGAGTAGTTGGTCGATGCCGGTCAAGTCGAACTCCGGGATGGCGTTGTCCTCGACCGGTGGCTCGACGCTGGGGGTGTCGCACAGGTGGTTCACCCACGCGATTACGTCGGCGCACCGCCAGCGGCGACCCTGCATGAGTAGGGGCACCGGGGAGGGGAAGTTCGGGTGACGGGCAATGAGCTCGCTAACCGAGCGGAAGCCCATGTAGGCGCTGAGGTCGTCTTCGGTCCAGAGGCGGTCCTGAGGAGGGCCAGCGGGCAGGTTCTCGGGGCTGGGATTTCGCATGAGAATCATGGTGCCGAGTACTTGCGCCCTGGCACACCCCTCCCCAATCACGTGGGGCGTGATGGATCTCTGGTGGGGACTCATGGGGTAAGACCCACAGTTTGTGGGGTGATTATTTGGTAATGATGCCTCTGACCAGCGCAAATACACGTTCCACCCAAGATCTACACGATCTTCGAGGGGACTTCAGAGATCCAGCGCCTTATCGTGGCGCGCGCCATCTCGGGTGTTCACATCCGTTGAGCAGTCGTGAGTTGAGCGATCGGCGAGCAGACCGGTCAACCGAAGTCAAAATCTTCGCATGAGAGGCGCGGTAGGCCATCGTAATGTTCACGCGACGGTCACTGGTTTTCTGGCACGACACGCGAACCGGTTCGCGGCGGGGCTTCGATCACCGTGAATCTGACTGTCGACCATTGCACCCCGTTTCAGTCATAAGTACTCTCAGGACCATGGGGCCGTTGCCGATGAGAGAGCGTGCTGGGAACGACGGATTTCCGGCGGTGGCCGCGGTCCTGCTAATCGGTGTTTCTCTGTTCGCAGTCTCCCCGGTGAGTGCCGCAGCCACCAAGCACCTGTCGTGCACCGCCCGCGTGAGCACTTCGCGGCCGCGCTCCTATACCACCGTGACGATTTACGTGCGCACCGAGCCGACGGCCAAAGTATCGGGAACGCTGACGGGCAGGAGGTTCACTTTGTCGATGGTCCCCACGGCACCAGCCAACTCATCCGGGAAGGCCTGGCTGTATCAGAAGATCTCTGCGGTGGTGAAGTCCGGCGTCGAGCGTGTGAACGTGCGTGTTGCGCTCAATGGATCGGTGGGACACT
>Ga0307375_10000252_pt1 | contig 72214 bp, 60 predicted proteins | sample TR1MG_FD_202531 | JGI IMG/M metagenome (GOLD analysis project Ga0307375, IMG submission 202531) | Soil microbial communities from Risofladan, Vaasa, Finland - TR-1 | ecosystem: Environmental > Terrestrial > Soil > Coastal area > Acid sulfate soil | place: Finland: Risofladan, Vaasa | collected... | reverse complement strand
CCGAGACCGATCTCGACCTCGGCCACTACGAGCGTTTCACCCACGCCCGTCTCACCCGCGACAACAACTGGACCACCGGCCGCATCTACGAGCAGATCATCGCCAAGGAGCGCCGTGGCGACTATCTTGGCAAGACCGTGCAGGTCATTCCGCACGTCACCAACGAGATCAAGGCTGCGATGAAGAAGGTCTCCTCCGATGTCGACGTCGTCATCGTGGAAATCGGCGGCACCATCGGCGACATCGAATCCCTGCCCTTCATCGAGGCCATTCGCCAGATGCGCCAGGAGCTCGGCCGCGACAACACGCTCTTTGTCCACGTCACTCTTGTCCCCTGGATCGCCACCGCCAGTGAGCTCAAGACCAAGCCCACGCAGCACTCCGTCAAGGAATTGCTCTCGGTCGGAATCCAGCCGGACATCCTTCTTTGTCGCACCGACCGCTTTCTTCCCCGTGACATCAAGTCCAAGATCGCCCTCTTCTGCAACGTCGAGGAGCAGGCCGTCATCACCGCCAAGGATGTCGCCAGCATTTACGAGTGTCCGCTCGTCTTTTCCCAGGAAGGCGTCGACCGCCTCGTCCTGAAATATCTCCGCATCGACGCTCCCGAGGCTGACATGCGCAAGTGGGAAGACCTCGTCCACCGCGCTTACAACCCTCAGGATGAAGTCCTCATCGGCATCGTCGGCAAATACGTCGAGTACGAGGACAGCTACAAGTCGCTCAAGGAAGCCCTCGTCCACGCCGCGCTCCATTACAACCTCAAGCTCCGCGTCGAGTGGGTGGAAGCCGAAGGCCTCGAGACCGCCGACGACAGTTACCGGGCGCAGCTCTCCGGCTTTGACGGCATCCTCGTTCCCGGAGGCTTCGGCAAGCGCGGCATCGCCGGCATGTTAAACGGTATCCGTTACGCCCGCGAAGAAAAGGTTCCCTACTTCGGCATCTGCCTTGGCATGCAGACCGCCTGCATCGAGTTCGCGCGCAACGTCTGCGGACTCCACGAGGCCAACTCCAGCGAGTTCGATCCCGCCACTCCGCACCGCATCATCTATAAACTCCGCGAACTGCGCGGTGTGGAGGAACTTGGCGGCACCATGCGTCTCGGCGCCTGGGAGTGCAAACTTGAACCCGGCTCCAACGCCGCTCTCGCCTACGGCAAAACAGAAATCAGCGAGCGTCACCGCCATCGTTACGAGTTCAATCGCGAGTACGAAGCCCTGCTCACGGGCGCGGGATTGCGCATCACCGGCACCACGCCTGACGGAACCTACGTCGAAATCGTCGAACTCCCCGGCCACCCGTACTTCCTCGGATGCCAGTTCCACCCCGAGTTCAAGTCCAAGCCGCTCGAGCCGCATCCCCTGTTCATGGCGTTCATCAAGGCCAGTTACGACAATCGCCAGAAGCGCCTCTCGTCTCACGGTGGAGAAAGAGAAGATCTCTTCCTCCGCCCCGAAAACGCCGGCAAACACTAGGGCAACTCATCGCACCTGTAGCGGCAGCCACCCTCGGCTGCCGTCTTTGCTTGTATAGGATCGGAACAATGCGGGTGCCTCGTCCAAGCTCTGCTTGGGCGGGGTAGTTGCCTTTGTTCTTGTTTTTGCCTTTCGAAACCTCCGCAACTTCCGCAACCTCCGAAACTGGCTTTCTTGTGCCCTACCCTTGTCGCGCGCTGTTCGCGACAGGGTGGGGTTTTTGCTTTTTCTCGAAACTCGAAACCTGAAACTCGAAACTTTTTTTCCTCTGCGACCTCTGCGTTCAACCTTTTGCTTTTGCTCAGCAGCTTAGTAGCTCAGCAGCTTTAGTAGCTGCCCCTCGCCCCTCGCGACTAGCGATTTTCTTCGCCCGTGCCCTACCCTTGTCGCGCGCCGTTCGCGACAGGGTGGGGTTTTTGCTTTTTCTCGAAACTCGAAACCTGAAACTCGAAACTTTCCCAGCGACCTCCGCGTCCGTCGATTGTTTTGCTTGCCGCTTGCGGCTTGCTGCTTGTTGCTTTAGCTTTATCCCGTGCCCTTTCACATTCGATCTGTCACCGTTGGTGGACCCGAACTGTTTTTCATTGCCGGTCCTTGTGTCATTGAGAGCGAGGATCACGCGCTCATGATGGCCTCTGCCATCTCTTCCATCGCCCGCGAGATGAACGTGCCGTACATCTTCAAGGCCAGTTTCGACAAGGCCAACCGCACTTCGCTTCGCAGTTATCGCGGCCCCGGACTTACCGAAGGGCTTCGCATCCTCCGCCGCATCTCCGAGACCGTCGGCGTCCCTGTTCTCACCGATGTCCACGAAGTCTCGCAGGTCGCTCCCGCCTCGGAAGTCGTCGATGTCCTTCAGATTCCGGCATTCCTCTGCCGCCAGACCGATCTTCTCGTTGCCGCCGGACGCTCCCGCTGCGCCGTCAACGTCAAGAAGGGACAGTTCGTCGCCCCCTCCGACATGCGTCACGCCGTCCTCAAGGTTCGCGAGAGCGGCAATGAGCGCGTCTTCCTCACCGAGCGCGGCTCTTCGTTCGGCTACAACAATCTCGTCGTCGACATGCGTTCCCTTGCCATCATGCGCGAGTTCGCGCCCGTCGTCTTTGACGCCACCCACTCCGTCCAGCTTCCCTCTGCCAGCGACCAGTCCGGTGGAGAGCCGCAATTCATCCCCTTGCTCGCCCGCGCTGCCGTCGCTGCCGGTGTTGACGGCATCTTCATGGAAGTCCATGACAATCCGCCCTACGCCAAGTCCGACGGTGCCAATGCTCTCGACCTCAAGCATCTCCGCGCCGTCCTCACGCAGCTTTTGGCCGTGCACAGGGCCGCGCACCCGGCGTAGAATTCCGCTCCATGCGAACCTTCTACGCCGCCGCTCTTATCGCACTTCTATCGCTCTGCGCCTTCGGGCAGCAGCCTGAGCAGCAGTTCACGCCCAACCCGCATCTTTACGACACCTCCGCCAACGCCACCGCGGAGATCGCCAACGTGATCGCCGAAGCCCACAAGGACCACAGGCGCATCATCCTCGTCTTTGGCGGCAATTGGTGCATCGACTGCCAGGTGCTCGACTACCGCTTCCATCAGGAGCCCATTCGCCCGCTCGTCGATAACAACTTCCACGTCGTCCATGTCGACATCGGTGAATTCGACAAAAACCTCGATCTCGTCGCCAAGTACGGCACCACCCTGAAGAAGGGCGTCCCAACTCTTTCCGTCCTCGACTCCAACGGCAAGCTCCTCTACGGAATGATGGGCGGCGAATTCGAGTCCGCCGCAAGCATGAACCCACAGGCGTTCATCGACTTCCTCAACAAATGGAAGCCCGCCTCCCGCTGATCTGTGGGTTAGGTTGAATTGGATGTAGAGTTTGGATTGGAAGAAACGCGGCTGCCCGATCCTGAGCGTAGCGAAGGGTGGGGTCGTTTCTTTTGCTTTGGCTTAGCAGCTTAGTAGCTCAGCAGCTTTAGCAGCTTTTCCTCGCGCCTACTTTCCCCACGCCATCCCGAAGAAAATCATATTCGAATCCACTCCTGGATTCCTCGGCGCCGTCTCCGCGTTCGACAGATGTTGGAACCGGTATCCAAAGCTGATCGACGATTTTTTCCTTGTGAACACCTGGAAGCCGCCGCCCCAGTGGAACGTGAAGTTGAACCGCGACGAATTCGGCACCGGTACATCGTGTGTGAAGAACAACAACCCGCCGCGTCCATCCACAAACGGTTGCCACTTGTGCCCGCGACGGAAATTCAGTTGCAACCCCAGCGGGTTCACTCCGGCCGCGTATGTAAAACCGCCCTGCTGCGACCCCGCCGGCTTTCCGTTCTTGTCGACGTAATATTCCGTACGCTGATGGATGATCGCCAACGGAACGATTTCGCCCACGTACTTCAGCGCCATGTGCTTCGACGTCAGCAGGACCCACGAGAACTGCCCTTCCAGGTCGAACAGTCTCCGATCCGTCGTCTGCCCGATCATGTGCGGCGAATTCGGCGAAATCTCCGCCGTGAACCCATATTCCTTCGACCATTGTTTTAACTGCGCCGCGTCGTTTCCCTGTCCGAACGCATACCCGCCAAACCCCAGCAGTAGACACAGCACTGCAATGCCCCGAATCCGCTTCAATCCGTTCCTCCGCTAAGTCAGATTTCCTATCCTACGATACGCACCCGTCCGCCGGCCACGTTGCTTTCGTCTTCGTGCCCCACCCTTCTCGCGCGTCGTCCGCGACAGGGTGGGGTAGTTGCTTTTGCTCAGCAGCTTCCTTTGCCGTCGCTTCGTGCCCTTGAGACTTTCAGGCCATGGCGTGCAATCTCGTTTGCGCCTACCATCACAGGCAAATCGAGGTATCTCCCATGTTTGACGGCCTTTTTGAACCCATGCATTTGCTGGTAATTTTCATCATCGCCCTGTTCGTCTTCGGCCCAAAGAAGTTGCCCGAACTTGGCAAGGGCCTCGGCGATGGGATTCGCGAATTCAAAAAGAGCATGAGTGGCGAACCCACTCCGCCCGCCCCGGCACCGCCCCCCAGCGAGACCAGGAAGCCCGAGTAGCCACAGCCCGCGCCACGCAGCCGGATGGAATATTCGCTTGCGACTTTCTTACTTAGCAGCTTAATAGCTCAGCAGCTTTAGTATTGGCTATCCGGACCGCCACACCGGGCTTCTGGAAGGGTTGTTTCAAACACCTATCTTTTATCTTTGACAGGGTACAATTTGCGCATGCGGGCCTTGTTGATAATGTTATTGCTGTCTCCGTTCTGTCTCGCTCAAACCGTGAAAGTTCGGGTGCTGAACGGCAACAATGGACATCCACTTCCTAATCAGCGTGTATCAGTTCAGTTCTTCTACGACAATCCTGCAGAGGTCACTCCTCCTTTGAGGTTGGCAACAAACTCTAGCGGAGAAGCGCAGTTTAATCTTCCCAGTCCCGCCCCTCAACACATGGACGTGCGGATTTCGTTGACCTCTGACCATTGGAAGTGCTCTTGTTGGGTCATGAATGCTACAGACGTCGTGCTACACAAAGGCATTTTGACGACTCTGCCGAAACAGAAGGTGTCCCCTCCCGCGTTTGCAGAACCGGCAACAATTACGTTTCTTCCTGTTCCAATGTCGTTTATCGAAAAGCTCCTATACCCGCTCGTCAAGGAATAAGCCGCCGGGTGCCCCACGTTCGCGGCCCTCCGTTCGCGAGAAGACGGGGTCGTCGCAGTTGTCTTTGCTGTTTGCTTTTGCTGACGACCAACGACTGCCGACCGCCGGCCTCTTCCTCTGTGTTCCTTCGTGACCTGTGTGGTAATCCGTTTCTCGAAACTCGAAGCTAGCACCTGGCCCGTATCCCCTGCACCAGCAGAACCACTCCGATCACAGCAAGTCCCACGTGAAGCCATGTCAGGAAGCGCCGCGCGTCCATGCGATGATTGATCGCACGTCCCACAAAGATTGCCACCAGGATCCCCGGCAACGACAGCAGGTAATATCGCGTGACCGCCGGCGTCATCAGGCCCGTAATCCAGTACCCGACCACGACCATCAGGCTCGCCGGTAGAAAATATCCCTGCAATGTTGCCCGGAAGTGCTGCGGGGACCAGCGCCGCAGCGAACCGTAAATCACCAGCGGCGGCCCGTTCATGCTGTAGGCCCCTCCCAGCACTCCCGCACTGAACCCGAATATCCACGCCAGCCGATCGTTCTTGAGTTCGTGACGATTGCGGTTCGCCAGCAAATAGGCCGCAAAGGTCAGGATGACAACTCCCAGAATCCCTTTGACCACAGGCTCCGCTACGGTCTTCAACAGCAGCAGTCCCAGCGGTATTCCGAACAGTGTCGATAGCACCAGCCATCCCGCACTGCGCGCGTGAATCTTGTTCCAGTCCTGCACCACCACAATCAGCGCCACCGTAACCGACACCAGCGCCGCGACCGGCACGGCAACCTGTACGGGAATCACCAGCGCGAGCAGCGGCACGGCGAATAGAGCTTCGCCAAAGCCGAACGTCGATCGCACAAGCGTCGCAAAGAAAAGTACGGATGAAACCTGGAGCGCCCTCACATCCACAGTCATTCCTTAGTCTCCCACACTTGTCGCCGGGTGCAAGTCGTCTTTGCATGGGATCGGCACAATGCGGGTGCCCCATCCTGAGCAACGCGAAGGGTGGGATATGCGGCTCTGTGTGTCTTCGTGCCCTACCCTTCTCTCGTGCCGTTCGCGAGAGGGTGGGGTCTTCGCTTTTTCCCGAAACTCGAAACTTGAAACTCGAAACTCGAAACTTCCTTCGAGGCGTCCCAACTAGTTCCTCCGCGCCATCAATCTCTCCCGCACACCCTCGTTCGTCGCCATGTCGATGCACGTCCACGCCATTGCCAGCGCGCCATCGATCAGCGCCTTGTCTGCGTCTTCCGTGATGCAGTGCGCGGTGAATTCCGGCTGGTGGTTGACGGCGGGCAACGACTTAATCCCGATCATCGGATGGATTGACGGCATCGCCCGCGAGACGTTGCCCATGTCCGTCGAGCCCGTCGGACGCGTGTTCCACTCTCCCAGGTCGGGGAACGGCCGCCCCAGCGCCTCGGAATTCCTGCGGTAGAAATCCGCCATCGCCTCGTCGTGATTCATCTCGGCATAAGGCTTGTCGCCGCCCGTGATCTCGATCTTCGCGCCTGTCGCAAGCCCTCCCGCCTCGAAACAGCGATGCACTTTCGGCTGCAACTCCGCCAGTTGATCCAGCGTCTCCGAGCGGACGATGTACCGCGCCGACGTGTGCGCCGGAACCACGTTTGGAGCCGCGCCGCCGTTCGTCACGATGCCGTGGATTCTGTCCGTGGAGCGGATATGCTGGCGCAGCAGCCCTATCGCGGTCTGCGCAATGGTCAGCGCGTCCGCCGCATTCACTCCCAGCTCCGGAAACGCCGAGGCGTGCGATTCTTTCCCCGTGCAATGCACGTCGAACATCGACGCGGCGATCATCTTCGCCCGCAGCAGGTCAAACGGCGCCGGATGCACCATCATCGCCGCATGAATGCCGTCAAACGCGCCGCGCTCCAGCATCAGAATCTTCCCACCGGCGTTGCCCACTTCTTCCGCCGGTGTGCCGATCACCGTGACCGTCAGTCCCACCTCGTCTGCCACCTTGGCCGCCGCCAGCGCCGCGCCTATCGCCGACGCGGCAATAATGTTGTGACCGCACGCGTGCCCGATTCCGGGCAGGCAGTCGTACTCGGCGCAGATCGCCACATGCAGCGGCCCCGACCCGGCCCTCGCACGAAACGCCGTCGGCAGATCGCAAATCCCCTTCTCTACCTTGAACCCTTCTTCATCCAGCGACTCGCACAACCACGCCGACGCCTTCTCTTCCTCAAACGCCAGCTCTGGATGTGCGTGAATGCGATGGCTCAGTTCGATCATCCCATCGCGAGCGGAGTCGAAGCGCTCCCGCGCCCCGGTTTTTGCATCCATAAATTGACTCCCCACCTTTGATATTTCGTCCGAAGAAGATACCACGGCCTTTCCCACAGAGCGCAATTAGGGTGGGACGGAATAAAGATGAGCGAAGCGACCGCGAAGACTTCACAACCCGAGCGTCTCGCGAGATAAGCTGTGGTAAGGGCTGTTATCGCTTGTTATCCCGAATGGCCGCCGTAAGATGATGAATGGTCGGAGTTAAACCATGTACATCACAGTCGTCGCGTTTGCCTCTGTCGCCGCAGTCTCATTCCTTCTCTGGCTGAACGTCAGAGGCCCTCAGCCCTTATCTCGGCCCGCCGTACACGCCAGAGCCGCTGCCAAGTACGTCCTCGCCGTATTTGTTGCGACTTTCGGCTCTGCTGCCGTGGCTGTACTTCTTAGCTCGCCATTGCTCATCTTCAGTCGCCTGATGCATAGCTCCGCTGCCCTGAATCTCTTTTCCAGACTAGTCGACCGACCGTACTTCCCGCTTGAGACGGTTGTTGCTCTTGCCCTCGGATGCCTCACGGCGAAGTCATTCGAGGAGGCCAAGCCAGCGTTGGTTTGGGTTTTTCCTCTCGCAAATGCGTTAATAGGTGTTGCAGTGTTGTTCCACAAGGCGAGCGTATTGCAGGGGCACTGGGATTGGATACGAGAAACACTGTTCAACTGGACTGATCATTCGGCATCACTGTTGCAGTGGAACCTGGTACTCCCGCTAATCACGTCATTGGGCTTTACCCTCGGAGCCCTGCTTGTACTGATCGTTCGTAACGAGCCGGGTGCCCCACGTTCGCGGCCTTCCGTTGGCCGATAACGTGGGGACTCCTCACGAAGAAGGAACCCCTCTTCGTCCCCGCCCCTTCTCGCGCGCCATTCGCGAGAGGGTGGGCCTTTCAACCTTCATTCATCCGTGAAAATCCGTGCCCATCCGTGGCATTCGATCTTTCCTCCGTGTTCCTTCGTGACCTCCGTGGTAATCCGGTTCTCGAAACTGGCAGCCGTTGCTTGTGTCTTTGCTCGGCAGCTTCAGCGGCTCAGCAGCTCAGCAGCTTTCCCTTCTTTGGCTAAGAGCCAACAGCTAATTGCTAACGGCTTCCTCCCACCGCCCTTCCCCTGCTACCATCTCTTCGTTCATGAACAGCACGGGTGAAAACGTTGTTCGCATTGAAGCCGAGGCCTTGCGTCGCCTTGCCGACCGCATTGCCGGTCCCATGGCCTCCGATTTCCATCGCGCTCTCGACCTCCTCTTCTCCTGCTCGGGACGCGTCGTCGTCACCGGCATGGGCAAGAGCGGACTCATCGCGCGCAAAATCGCCGCCACTCTCAGCTCCACCGGAACCCCGGCTCTCTATCTTCATCCCGCCGAAGCCCTCCACGGAGACCTCGGCATGATTGCCCGTGGCGACGTCGTCCTCGCTCTCTCTTCCAGCGGAGAAACCGCTGAAATCCTCGAGCTTCTTCCGACTATCAAGCGTCTCGGCGTTCCGCTCATCACTTTCTCGGGAGACCAGCTCTACCCGCCCAACGGCCACCTGTCTTCGCTCGCGCAGGTCGCTGAAGTCGCGCTCGACTGCTCCATCGCCAAGGAAGCCTGTTCACTCGGACTTGCCCCCACCGCCTCCACCACCACCATGCTCGCCCTCGGTGATGCACTCGCCGTTGCGCTCAGCGAGCGTCGCGGCTTCCGCGAAGAGGATTTCGCCAATCTTCATCCCGGCGGCAAGCTCGGCAAAAAGCTCTCGCGCGTCTCCGCCTTCATGCACATTGGCGACGCCATTCCTCGCGTCACGCCGCAAACCCGCATGTTGGATGTCATCTATGAAATGTCGCGCAAGAAACTCGGCATCACCACCGTCGTTGAAGACGACCGGCTTGTCGGCATCATCAGTGACGGCGATCTCCGTCGCCTCCTCGAACGTCACGGCAAGGACATCCTCGATCTCTCCGCCGGCGAATGCATGACGCCCAATCCGCGCACCATCCCGCCCGACGCCTTCGCCGCCCAGGCTCTCGACCTCATGGAGCAGAAGAAGATCACCTCGCTCGCCGTCGTCTCCTCCGGCAACCGTCTCGAAGGCATCATCCACCTCCACGATCTCTGGGGCACCGAAATGGTCTAGCTTCTTCGGCTCCGTCTTTCATTCGTACTTCGTCCTTCGTCCTTCGTCCTTCGTCCTTTTCCAATCGTCAATCGTCAATCAGCAATCGACAATCCTCTCGCCTTATAATGTCCTCACACTTGTGGAGGAGTTCCCATGTACCACTACGATCCCAACACCGCGCTCGACGAGCTCAAGGAAGAGGCCGTTCTTCCCAACCCTGTCCACTTGCGCGACATGATGCTCCGCGCTCATCTCGACGCCGATCATTCGCTCGAGCTCAACCGTCTCTTCGTCGAATACCAGCGCCAGTTTGGTGAACTCCAGCGCATCGGCCGCGAACTCCTCACCCGCCTCGCCTGATCTTTTCTTGCGCGCAAAATAAAAGAGCGGGAGCCTCAGCCCCCGCTCGATTCGTTTCCGTACGTTTTCTTACTGAATCTTGTCCAGCAACTGCTGGTCCACCGTCACAATCGACTGCGGCAGTGGCGAGTAGTGCAATCCATTCGAGAAGCCCTGTCCGTCCGTGATGATGTACGAGACGAACTTCTTCACGATCGCGCCCTTTGCCGGGTCTTTGAACTGCGTCGGCACCAGCAGGAACGTCATGCCCGAAATCGGGTACGCCGTCTTGGCCGTCGCCGGGGGATCCACGATCGGCGTACGCACGTCCTTTGCCAGCAGGTCCTTCCCTGCGTCGATTGCCGCTGAAGCCGACTCCGCGCTCGGCAGAATCCACTGACCGGCCTTGTTCTCCATCGCCGCCACCGGCAGATTATTCTCCGTCGCGTAGTTCAGTTCCACATAGCCAATCGCGCCCGGCGTCTGCTTCACAATGCCCGTCACGCCTTCGCTGCCCTTGCCGCCCAGTCCAACCGGCCACTCCACACTGATGTTCGCGCCCACCTTCTGCTTCCACTCCGGGTTCACGGTCGCCAGATAGGTCGTGAAAATATTCGTCGTGCCGCTGCCTTCCGAACGATGCGCCACCACGATTGCCGTATTCGGCAGCTTCACGCCCGGGTTCGACTTCGTGATCAGCGGATCGTGCCATGTCTTCACCGTGCCCAGGTAGATGCCCGCCAGCGCCGCGCCCGTCAGATGCAACGGCTGCTTCAACTCCGGCAGGTTGTACGTGATGCACACCGGCCCCGCGCTCTCTGGAATCTGCACCAGCGCCGGCATCGTCTTCAGTTGATCGTCGCTCAGCGCCGCGTCACTCGCGCCAAAGTCCACCAGCCCCTTCTTCAGTTGCTGGATGCCGCCGCCGCTACCGATCGACTGGTAGTTAATCTGCACGCCCTGGTTCGTCTGCTGGAACTGCTCAATCCATTTCGTCATGATCGGGTAAACGAACGTGCTGCCCGCTCCCGTGATGTGGTTGCTCTCCGAAGCCGTCGGCTTCGACGAATTGGAATTGCAGCTGACGGCGAAAGTCAGCGCGCCCACCAGCGCCGCCGCTGCAAGCATAGAAAGAATCTTTTTCATCGGGGAAATTCCTCGTTACCGTCCATCCCGGACGGTGTAGTGTGTGTGATCTGCCCTTCAGCCTGACTCTACATGCAACCCTTCAATTCTGAACCACCTCGCCCCTTGAATTCACAAACGTTTAACACGCCACGACCCATTCCTGGCCAAAACGGGCCACCTCGTTCGCCCCCCTTTGCCTGAGTAGGGCCGTTGCTGTTGCCTTTGCCTTTGCCTTTACTTTTGCCTTCGCCTTTACTTTTGCCTTTGCTTTTGCCTCTAGCTCAGTAGCTTAGTAGCTCAGCAGCTTTAGTAGCTGTTGTTGTTGCTTTTGCCTCTAGCTCAGTAGCTTAGTAGCTCAGCAGCTTTAGTAGCTGTTGTTGTTGCCTTTGCCTCTAGCTCAGTAGCTCTAGCAGCTCAGCAGCTCTAGTAGCTTCTCCCATCCCGCCGTACAATTCCTTCGTGGGGAATTTGCACACCATTTCCGAGGACGAGTCCGCCTCGCTCGCCTGGGCACATCCACTCGTGCGTGACTGGTTTCTCTCGCGCTTTGGGACGCCCACCGAGCCACAGATTTCCGGCTGGCCGCACATCCTTGCCGGACACACCACTCTTATCTCCGCCCCCACCGGTTCCGGCAAAACCCTCGCAGCCTTCCTCGCCTGCATCGACCGGCTCGTTCGCAAGGCGCTCGCCGGAGAGCTCCGCGACTGCACCGAAGTTCTCTACATCTCGCCGCTCAAGGCCCTCGGCAACGACATTCAGAAGAACCTCGAAATCCCTCTCGGCGAAATCCAGGCGCTCGCCGGCGAACGAGGCCTTCTCATGCCCACCATCCGCACCGCCGTTCGCACCGGCGACACGCTCGCCAAAGAGCGGCGCACCATGCTCAAGACGCCGCCACACATTCTCGTCACCACGCCCGAGTCGCTTTACATCCTGCTCACCGCCGGCAAGAGCCGCGACATCCTCCGCCACGTCAACACCGTCATCGTCGACGAAATCCACGCCATCGCCGACGACAAGCGCGGCACTCACCTGTCGTTGTCCCTTGCCCGCCTCGACCACCTTGTCTTCGACTACCAGCGTCAATGCGCGGAAGCCCGCGGCGAGTCTTTTGCTGTTGAATCCGAAAATCAATCGTCAATCGGCAATCAGCAATCAGCAATTTTTCCCGTCCGCATCGGCCTCTCCGCCACCCAGCGTCCCATCGAGCTCGTTGCCAATTTCCTTGCCGGATCGGCCCCGCCGTCGCCCGTCCACATCGTCAACGTCGGCTCCCATCGCGCGCTCGATCTCGCCATCGAAACGCCTGCCTCCGAACTCGGCCCCATCGCCACCAACGAGATGTGGGACGAAATCTACGAGCGCATCGTCACGCTCTCCGCGCAACACCGCTCCACGCTCATCTTCGTCAACACCCGCCGCTTGGCCGAGCGCGCCTCTCATCGCCTCGCCGAGCGTCTTGGAGAAGACAAGGTGGCCGCCCATCACGGCAGTCTCTCGCGCAAGCTCCGGCTTGACGCCGAGAACCGCCTCAAGACCGGCCAGGTCAGCGTCCTTGTCGCCACCGCCTCGCTCGAACTCGGCATCGACATCGGCTTCGTCGATCTTGTCATTCAGCTCGGCTCCACTCGTTCCATTGCCGTTGCCCTTCAGCGCATCGGGCGCTCGGGACACTGGCGCGGAGCCGTCCCCAAGGGCCGCATCTTCGCCACCACCCGCGACGAACTACTCGAATGCGCCGCTCTCGTCCGCGCCATTCGACAACAGGACCTCGACCGCCTCATCGTTCCTGAAGCTCCGCTCGACATCCTTGCCCAGCAGATCGTCGCCTCCTGTGCCGCCGAGGAGTGGGATGAGGATGAACTCTTCCACACCGTTCGTCGCGCATGGCCCTATCGCTCGCTCTCGCGTGAAGACTTCAACAGCGTGCTCGTCATGTTGGACGAAGGAATCTCCGCTCGTCGTGGCCGTTTCGGCGCCTATCTCTATCGCGATCAGGTAAACCATCGCCTGCGCGGCCGCCGTGGAGCGCGCCTCGCCGCCATCACCAGCGGCGGAGCCATTCCCGAGACGGCTTTGTTCACCGTCGTCTCCATGCCCGAAGGCATCACCGTCGGCACCGTCGATGAGGACTTCGCCACCGAATCCATCGCCGGCGACATCATGCTCCTCGGCAACACTTCGTGGCGCATCCGCCGCATTGAGACCAACTCCGGACGCGTTCTCGTCGAGGATGCGCACGGCGCTCCGCCCGACATTCCCTTCTGGCGCGGCGAAGCCCCCGCCCGCACCGACGAGCTCTCAGCGCAAGTCGCCGATCTTCGCCACCAAGTCAGCCAACGATTGCCCAACACCTCACCCATCACCATCGAACAATCGCCTTCTTCGTTTTCTAAATCTTCTTCGCCTTCCAAATCCGAAAATCAATCGAAAATCGTCAATCAGCAATCAGCAATTCCCGTCCGTGGCCTCCCCAACACCGATGAGGTCTCCCGTTGCACAGCTTGGCTGATGCAGGACTGTGGCCTCGACTCATCGGCCGCCGAACAGATAATTTCCTACATCCTTGAAGGCCGCGCCGTTCTTGGCGATGTGCCCACCCAGCAGACGATCATCGCCGAGCGCTTCTTTGATGAAGGCGGCGGCATGCAGCTCATCATCCACGCGCCGTTCGGGGGACGCATCAACAAGGCCTGGGGACTCGCGCTGCGCAAGCGCTTCTGCCGTTCGTTCAACTTCGAACTCCAGGCCGCCGCCACCGACAACGGTCTCAACATCGCGCTCGCCGAGCAGCACAGCTTTCCGCTCTCCGATGTCTTTCACTTCCTCCAGACCGAATCCGTGTACGACGTTCTCCAGCAGGCCGTCCTTACCGGCTCGCCCATCTTCGCCACCCGCTGGCGCTGGGATGCCAACCGCTCTCTCGCGCTTCTGCGCTTCCAAGGCGGCAAGAAGGTTCCACCGCAGATCCAGCGCATGCGTTCGGACGATCTCCTCGCCTCGGTCTTTCCCGACGTTGCCGCCTGCCAGGAAAACATCCAGGGCGACATTCAACTCCCCGACCATCCCCTCGTCCGTGAAGTCATGAAGGATGTCATGCACGAGGCCATGGACATCGACGGCCTGCGTCGTGTCCTCGACGGCATCGCCTCCGGCGCCATCAAGACTCTCTCCGTCGATACGCCCGTGCCTTCGCAGTTCTCCCACGAAATTCTCAACGCGAACCCCTACGCCTTCCTCGATGATGCTCCGCTCGAAGAGCGTCGCGCCCGTGCCGTCACTCTCCGCCGCCTCCTGCCCGAGAGTGTCCTCCAGGAAGTCGGTCGGCTCGACCCCGTGGCCATACAGCAGGTGCAGGACGAAGTGCGCCCTGACATTCGCGACGCCGACGAACTCCACGACCTCCTGCAAACCCTGACCGTTCTTCCCGTCCCCATCGCTCTCGGCGGATGGGAGCTTTTCCACGACAAGTGGCAGCCATACATCGACATTCTTCTATCTACTGGCCGTGCCTCCGTCGTTCACTTCGGCGACCGCGCGTACTGGACCGCCACCGAGCGCCTCTCCGACTTCCGTGTCCTCTTCCCCGGCCAGGAACTCACCGCCGAACCCGGCGCATTGGACCAGGTTCTCGATCGTTCCCTCCTCGGATGGCTCCAGCACACCGGTCCCATCACCGCCCCGGAGCTCTCCGAACTCCTCGGCCTCTCCGAGTCTTCTGTCGACGCTTCCCTGTTGCGCCTCGAATCAACCGGCAGTATTTTGCGAGGCACTTATCGTGATTACTCTCTTGCTACTGACAAGAAGGTAATGGAATGGTGCGACCGACGTCTTCTGGCAAGAATTCACCGCCTCACTCTTGGCGTTTTACGCAGGCAAATTGAGCCTGTCACGCCCTCCCAGTTCGTCCGCTGGCTCCTCCGCTGGCAGCACGTCGCCCCCGGCACGCAACTCTCCGGCGAGCGCGGTCTCTACGAAATTATTTTTCAGCTCCAGGGCTTCGAAATTTCCGCCAACGCATGGGAGCGCCAAATCATTGCGCGACGTGTGCGCGACTATGATTCTGCGCGGCTCGATCAACTCTGCCTCACCGGCGCTGTCGGCTGGGGCCGCATCTCTCCCCATCCCGCCACGCTCGATGACAGCGGCGAACGAACCCGTCGCGTCGTCCCCACCAGCGTCGCTCCCGTCACGTTTTTCATGCGCCAGGAGTGCGACTGGATGCAGCCGCGCAAGCACGGCGAGCAGTCTGAGCAGGAACGCGGCCTCAGTCCTGTTGCGCGCGAAGTGCTTGATTTCCTGCGTCGCCGCGGCGCTTCGTTCTTCGCAGACATCGTGCGCGGCACCGAAAAACTGAAATCGGAAATCGAAACCGGCCTCTGGGAACTTGTCGCCGCCGGTTTTGTCACCGCCGACGGATTCGATAATCTCCGCTCACTCATCGATCCCAAACGCCGCGCTGGACAAGGCTCTGCGCGCACTGCGCGTCCGCGCCACGCCGCCGGACGATGGTCGCTACTCTACACCGGCGAAGACACCGTTCACACGCGCATGATCGAAGCCACCTGCTGGATGCTTCTGCATCGTTACGGCATTGTCTTCCGCGAATTACTCGCGCGCGAAACCAGCGTGCCTCGCTGGCGTGAATTGCAGGTCGCCTTCCGCCGTTTTGAAGATCGCGGAGAAATTCGCGGTGGCCGTTTTATTGCCGGCTTCATCGGAGAACAATTTGCACTGCCCGTCGCCGTCGAGTCCGTGCGCGAAATTAAGCACGTCGAGCCCAGCGGAGAAACCATCACCATCTCCGCCGCTGATCCGCTCAACCTCGTCGGGATCCTCGTTCCCGGCGAGCGCGTCCCGGCGATCTCCGGACGCACCGTCACCTTCCGCGATGGCGTATTCATTGATCGCGACGACTCGCACGCCACGCCAATTCGCGAAGCTACGCTATGAACGCGTTTGGTATGCTGTCTTCAATACCATGTGGGTGAACATCCTTCGATGAAGTCACGTAGACGTATTCTTGTTTCCTGGAGCAGCGGCAAAGACTGCGCATGGATGCTCCACTGTCTTCAGCGCGCGGACGAGTACGAAATCTGCGGTCTGCTCACTACTCTCAATTCGGAATTCGACCGTGTTGCGATGCATGGTACTCGCCGTGCCGTGCTGGAAGCGCAGGCAGAAGCCGCCAATCTTCCGCTCTGGACGATCCCGTTGCCGTGGCCATGCTCCAATGAAATTTACGAATCGCAAATGCGCGCTGCTTGCGGACGCGCAGTGGACGCGGGTATTGAGGCAATTGCCTTTGGCGATCTTTTTCTCGCCGACGTGCGGGTGTATCGAGAACGCCAGATGAATGGCACGGGACTCGAGCCGCTGTTTCCACTCTGGCAGATTCCAACGGCGCAACTTGCGCGAGAAATGCAGGCCTCTGGCCTTCGTGCAAAAATTGTGTGCGTCGATACGAAAGTTCTTCCCGCGTCGTTCGCTGGACGCGACTTCGATGAGAGCTTTCTTTCCGATCTAAATCCATCCGTTGATCCATGCGGCGAGAACGGCGAGTTCCACACGTGTGTTTACGCCGGTCCCATGTTTTCGCGGCCGCTTGACATGCGGCCTGGCGAGACAGTCGTGCGCGATGGATTCGCCTTCGCGGACTTCGAACTTTCCGCATCGCCAGTCATGACAAAAAGCTAACGGCCATGTCAATACCGCGCGAAGGTGAAGACTTCTATTTCGACGAAAATGGCCTGATGGTCTTCACCGCGCTATACCTGCTGAAGCGTGGCTACTGTTGCGGCAACGGTTGCCGCCACTGCCCTTACAAGACAGGAGTCGCTGGCGAAAGCGCGGACGAATCGTAACGCTTCCCGTTGTTGCGCCGCAGCAGTCTCGCGCAGATGCCGTCGATCTTCTCTTCGTTTTTGTTAATGAAAGTCTGCGCCTGTTGCTTCAGGCGCTCGATATTTTCCGGCGACGAGTCGTCCATCTTCGGACTCGCAATATCGAGTGGCGGCTGCAAGCGGTCAAAGTATTCGCGTATGCTCCAGCTCAACTCGTAGTCCACCGCCTCGCTCACGGAGTCCATAAACAGCGGCACCAGTTGATTTGCCCATCCCAGCAATCCCCAGCCTTCGGAGGCCTTGTAGTTGATGGGATCATGGCGGTCGCCGGTGCCCACCGCCAGCACATAAACCGGTCTTTTCGTTCCGTACACCCGACGAGCCTCGGCGTAGGCAGCCATGGCGGGGTTGTTCGCGCACACTCCTCCATCGACAAATGCATACGACAGTGACGGTTCGCCATGTGTCACCAGCTTTGGCGGAAAAAATGTCGGCGCCGCCGAAGTCGCACGCGCCACAAGTTGCACCGGCCAATCGGTCATGTCCCTGCCGCGCGGTTCGCTCTTGAAGAAAAACGGTTGCTGCGATATCAGGTCGAAGCTGGCAATCACCAGCTTCACTACCGCGTCCTTGATCTGCAGTGGATCAGGAAAGTAGTCGGCAAGGATGTCTTCCAGCGGCGCCGGAGAATACTTTGGCCCGAAGATCATCTTCATCTTCGGAAACATCGACTTCGGAAAAATCTTAGCTGCCTTCGACACATAAAGATCAAGCAGTTCCGCTGGTGTGTACGGCTTATCGGTTCCCTTGCGGTTAATCCCCAATCCGAGCGCGATGATTCCGCCGGTAGATGTACCGGCGATAACATCGAAGAGTTCGTGCATCGGCTTTTGTGTCTTTTCAGCAATGTAGTTGAGTATGTATGCCGGAATGATTCCGCGCACGCCGCCGCCGTCGATTGACAGCACGTTCACTTGTCCGTCCGCCGTCTGCTCAGCCATGGGGAGCCTCCTCCGCTTGAAAATTCTTTGCCTGCGGATTCTGAGGCCGTGATCCGTGTCGGATTGATAATTCGAAATATGTTCCGAAGGTGGAACATTTGACGGCGACCGCCGGGCTGCGAGAGAATGAATTTGTCGCGCGCACTACTCGCGACGTCTGCCTGTGTGTGGGCCTGTGGCGCAGCTGGGAGCGCGCTTCCATGGCATGGAAGAGGTCATCGGTTCGATCCCGATCAGGTCCACCATAAAATCAACAACTTAGCGTATCAGCAAGAAAAACGCGATACGCTAACGATACGTTGGTTCTCAAGCCGCATCTTCTGCGGCATTCTCAGACAAAATCCTTGAACGGTCCATCAGAACATCGACAACCCGGCTTTGAGCCTCCCGTTTGGCTGGCGTCAGAGCTTTTGTGTAAATGTTCATTGTTGTCGAGATGTTGGCGTGGCGCATCAGTTCCTGAACCACTTTGACATCCTCTCCGTTGGCTTTGAGCAGCGTGGAATAGGTGTGCCTGAAGGTATGGAAGCCAACCCACTTCGTGATCCCGGCCCGCTTGGCGGCGGGTTGCAGAAAACGATCCAGCAGCGTGTCAGACCAGGGCGGCATTCTGCCTTGGACCTTTTCGCTGGCGAAAACCCAATCTTCCGGCTCCGCATAGGCGGTTTCCCGTCTCCAAGCCAACAGTTCCGCAGTGGTGAACTCATCAATTGGCACCGGCCGCCGGGACGTCTCGGTCTTGCACTTTCCGACGATGCCATCCACAACTGATCGGGTGACTTCCATCTGCAATGACTTCCAGTCGATGTCCTTCCATTTCAGGCCCAGAACTTCGCTGATCCGAAGTCCAGTCGTTGCTGCCACGATGCCGATCACGCGCATCTTGTGTGACAACTCCAGAATGAGCGCCCTGAACTCTGCCGCTTCCAGAGGTTCAGTGACACGCGTCCGTTTGGCGCTCTGGCGAACTGCAAAGATGGGGTTTTCTCCATCATTGAGCCAGCCATACCGGATCGCGTGCTGAAAAACCTCGCTCATAATGCCCTTTATCTTCGCCTTGGTTCCGTTCGACAGATCGTCGATTGAGCCAAGCCAACGCTCTACTGCTACTGCTCTGATCTCCCGAAACAGATGGCCGCCCCATCGTGGAACGATTCTAGCCTTCAGGTAGACCCCATAGGTCTGTTTCGTTTGGTGGACCTTCCGCTCAGATTCCTTTTCCAGATCGAGTTCGATCATTCGGTAGTGATTCGCCAATTGCTCGAATGTCTCCGGCTGGCCTTCCGGGCGAAGTGTTTGCTGGTTGATGTCGAGGCGCAGTGTCGAAACAGCCTTCCAAGCTGCTGTCTCAGTGGAATACTGCTTAACTGAGCCAACTACGAGAGAACGCATCTTGGGTTTTCCGCTGGCGTCTATATCCCGCCACCTGAAGACCCAAACTTCCGGCCCCTTCTTGCGTTTGCACCGGCTGAAAAAGCCGTGTTGATACCGTGGTCGAATCAAGGAATTGACTCCTCTCTCTGACCCCGATGGCTATCTGATTCTACCGTTTTTGATTGAACCCAGGAAGCCAATTCAGAGATCCGAAAACGCCACGTATGACGAATGCCCTCTCCCAACGGATGGGCAGGGACCGATCCGCGCCGCGCGAGGTTTAATAGGGTTTTGCGAGGGAGGCCAAGAAACTCGGCCGCTCGCTGGCCATCGACGAATTGTTCATGCGTGAAACCCATCGGAAGTTGCATATGAAGCATCCTCAAAATGAAGTTGATTCAAAATGTTTCCTGCAAGGTGCGCCAAGCTCACAAGCGCCTCAATGCGATGTACATTTCACTACGTTCGCATGATTGAGGTTTCAAAAGCAAGAAATTCTTGCTTTTCACTGAAAGACATTGGGCGCACTGCTACAGAAGGCTACCTGCCAATTGTTTCGACCACGATAGATGGAGACACAAAGCATCTTGTCTCTCGATATACAACTCCCGAGAGACAGATCTTGCATCCGATATGTCTACTGCTATTTAGTCTGTGGGCCGCGTTTACTTGGGCTTGCGAAGCTTCTGGGCTTCGGACTCCAATCGCAGGTTTTCTGCGTGGTGTCGCTTGGCGACCTCATAGATCATCTCCCAGGCAATGGGAAAGCACTCCCCTGAGCCTTGGGGTTTTACGATGGCGAATGTTGGACGGCTCTCTATGACGATCTTGCGCTTCTTGCCATTGTCGTTGACGGTCGAAGCAGAGACAAAAATGGTTTGGGATTTGTTCTCAAAAAGAAAGCTCATGCGAAATCTCTCCCAGTGCAATCCCGCTGACTATCCTTTCCTTCGGCGAGATTGTTCGTTTTGGGCAACGGGTAAGAGAGTTTCCCCGCCGCGGTCAGAGGTTCGGAAAGCGAGAGTTTCCCTTGCTTTCGGTAAATTACGCTCAACTGCGCGTAACGCAAGGCAAATGGTCCAACAGGGGGACAAGCATGACATGGTAATCACTGCGTGTTACCTCCTCATCTATCGCATTTTCAACCACAACCGAGTTTGTCATTTGACGAAGCAAGGATTAGAAACGATTCAGGATCGTTACCTATTTTCGTAATTTGGTTTCCATCGCGCCATCGAACTACTGACTCTTAGTTACTAAAAGCGCCGACTCTCGTAGAGTCTCGCAAATCAAATACCCATTCCGGCAAAACCAGCCTTGGTCGTGATGCACTCATTCCTTGGTTCAAAGATGCGGATTACCGATTGGCAGAAACTGCTCCATTCCATGTTCCAAGAGATGCTCACGGCTGGAATGCTGCGCGATAGGGCTGGCATCCACTGCCAACATGATGAGGCGTCGCAGGTTCGCTGACTGTTCAGCTTGGGTGAGGAGCGCAATCGAGTCGGTTGTGAGGTCTGGAGCAGCATCCCATTGCAGACTCAGGTTGTTCTTTCGTGCCAACTCCACGGCAAATTCTCGGAGAGCGATTTCGTTCCCAGCGATGAACGGCTGTATCGCTCCGAGATCGTAGAGGTAGGCAGAGGCGCTGTGTGTCCACTCTTCGGCGCTCAAGCCCTTGAGGTGATTTTCCCGCCTCAATCGGTCGAGTACGCTGTTGATGGTTTTCTCTACATGAGGCGCAGGCACGTTGCCAGCGTCGATTGGGCGCAGTTCTCCAGCCCAATCGTAGATGTCTTGAAGAATATGGTGGTGAATCGCTTGAAGGTGGGTGGCGTCAAAGCCACCACGGACTGGCGTTGCCTGAAGCTCGGCAACGCGAAGCACCGTTGACGCTGCCGCTGCATTCGAAAGAACGACTGGGTCCGTGATGCCGAGCTTGTTTCTGAGTACGCCGGTGCCAGGTACTGTGAAGTCGGTTGCATCGATCATCTTCGGTCTTCTCCTCTCGTCGGGGAAGTTGTTGCGGGGCTTTGCTTGAGTGCTGCCATGACTCGCGCCAGGTAGCCGTTATCAATGCCTCGCTGGGTGTCGCCGGTGTTGTAGCGAGAGATGGCGTGTTGAAGTGCCATCTGACCGGGTCCGTAGGTCTTGACTTCAACCTGGTAGGCGCTGTCGAGAATCTGCCAACCGAAGCGGAGATTGAAGCATGGGTCAGACAGTAGTCGGGGAAGCGATTCGGCGGGCAGCCCGCGACGATAGGCCTCCACCGTGCTTACCTGCATCAACCCCAAGTCAACAGAGATGTTGCGGCGCTCGAAGTATTTGAGCCACTCCAACGCCTCGCGTTGGGTGGCGGGCTGGCGCTTGAGCCGCAATGTACCCTCCGGCAGATGCCATTGCTTGAGGAGCGCTCTGGGAAAGTCGATCTGCATGGCATTCGGGTTGCCGCCTGATTCAACGCGGATAATGGCGTTGAGCGTGGTGAGCGGAACAGTGGGCAGGCAGCGAGATTGGAGAGCGGCAACGTCCAGCCGTTGACCGAAGACGTTGGCAGCAAAGCAGAGCAGGCATACTGCGGTCAGAATTTTCATCGGTTGATGGCCTCGTAGAGTGGAATTGCCCAGAGGTCGGCCCAATCTTGCGCAGCCACATGCTGAATCGCAGGAATCGGCGTGTTGGTCGCCCAGTAGACATTGGAGGACGCAAGCAGCATGTCGGGGTTGTGCGCGAGAGTTTCGATGGCAGGCCAGAAGGTGAACTGCTCGTAGCAAACCAGTACCCCGGCGCGATGGTTCCAAACCCGGATGGTTGGCGGGAAGCGAAGCATCAGCGGAAAGCCGCTGCGCCGCTTACCGATGTGCCACATGCCGAGAGGCACAGGCACACGCTGAACGTAGGAGAAACGCTCCGTGTGTCCACGGGAGAGGAGAACATTGCGATTGGCTTCCGTGTTCGGGATGGGGATCGTAGTGCCGATCAGCAGGCCGGTGCGCTGCTGCTTGAGTTGTGCGAAGACGGAAGCCCAGCGTGCCTCGTGCATTCCATTCCAGCTTGGAATGATGGACTCTGGGAAGACGAGCAACGTATCAGGATGGGCCAACGCGATTTGTTGGATCGAACGCTCCTCGAATTCCAGACGGGAGTCAACTTCGTCGTGGGCTGTTGCTCCGCCGAAGTTGGTATTGACGGCAATAATATGCGGGTCGGGAATGGGGCGATGGAATCGAGCATGGGTTGCGATGGATGCCGCGATGAGAACGATAAGCGTCATGGCCGTGCCGAATCGCCTGTACGCCGCTATCAATATGATTGGAAGCCCCAGACCAAACCAGCGCGTACCAGGAAACCAGTGGCCCGCCGCGATGAGCGGATGAGCGACGGTCACAAGACTCAGTGGGGGCAATGCCAAAACCACGAATGCCGCGATTGTGGAGACCGGCAGGTAACGGCGGCTGTAGAGGCAAATCCAGGGAGCTGAGCAGCACATGACCAAAGCTGCCCAGATGCCGATAGGCAAGACAAACTTATGGCCCGTCTGGAAAAATCCCTGAGCGCCAGGGATGATGCTCCAAGTGGCGGCTGCATAGTAGAAGACGGCACAGAGAGAATCCAAGCGCCGCCGTGAGTGAAGGTAGACGAACGGGAATAGCAAGGCGAAGTAATTCAGGGCGGGGTCGCCGCTCCAGCCTGCGCCACCGATTGCAGCAGAGCAGGCGAAGAGAATCGCGGTTCTGGCCTGAGCAGAAAGAGAGATGCTCGGCATTGTCCATCTCGCTTTGCCTGGCGCGACGGCTGCGGTATCTGAAATGTTCATTGCGTTCTTCCCTCTGGAGAACCCTGTCAATTCGGGTTGGCGGTTGGGTGGTACGAACTCTCCACAAGCAAGGGGCTAATCCAACTATGAACGGATCGCAGGGGGATAGGGCCGAAGTACCGGGAATCGAAGCTCCGGGGACTGAAGGAACTGACGACCCATAGTTCATCTACTTGTACGCGATACGTCCCTGCTGGGTACGGGTGAAGCCGTTGCCCTCTTGAATCGCCGTTAATGGTCGCGGTGTTTGGCAGCGGTTGGCCATTGACGATAATGCCAGCGGCGGAGACCTCAACGGCGTCTCCGGGCCATGCAACAACGGGCTTGATGAGCGGCGAAAAACCATCAGGGCAAGTTCGCATGGGGTCTCGATAGTTCGGCTGCCCCTTCATCGACGGCCAGCGAACATCTGGGCAGAAAAACACATATGTTGCTGGATTGTGTGGCGTACTCTCTGGATCGGCAATCTCCCGATAGATTCCGAATGGCGAGGAGTGCGTGTAATTGAAGACGAGGCCGAAGCCGACCCACGCAAACATGGTGCCCAGCGCGGCAATACCGATGGGCACTACGACACAACTCAGCCGGGAGAATGCGCGAACAGCGGAGCGGAGGCAAGGGCTATACAGGCCAGTCATGGATGCTCTCCTGAAGGAATGCCGGAATCTGCTTGGCGTCGTTGGTGCGACGAATCTCGTTCTGATGGATGGATGCCGTTTCCGATTTCGAGTTGGCGGCGATGCGGAATGCGCGAATGACATGAATCTCGAAGATGGTGCCCGCTTCGCGGGCAGCACTTTCGCCATCGGTGCGTGGTCGCGGCTCGCGCCGGATGAGCTGGCCCGTTACGTGGATGTTGTCACCCTTCTGAAAGGTCTTGGCGACGACGGCGCTCTCTCCAAAGAAGGTGATGGGAAGGAATTGGCGGTGCTCAACGGTTCTTCCCTGGGTGTCGTAGAACCAGTTCTGTGCAAGCCGTGCCCGCACAAACTGACGGCCTCCGGCATCGGAGACGGAAGGCTGGTCGGTGAGGTTTCCGGCAAGAATGATCTGGTTAAGAATTTCCACGGATTTTCTCCTCGATTGCCTGGTCTGCAACGGCGGCATGGGCGATAGCTGCGATGTCGAGCGATGGAGTTGACTGCACTGCTGGCTTTACTGGAAGCGGCGCTGCCGCAGTAGGAAACGCAGGCGGACTCAGCTTTGTGCGGGCGAGCAAGGTGTCGTTCAAAAAATAGAGGCTCTGCACCCCATAGATGGGAGCGACTCCGTTGATGAAGATGAGCATGTCACCGGGTGCGGTGATCTTGCTGTTTGGGTCGTTGGTGGCCTTGGTCGGCGGCTTGATGCGGCGTATCTCATCGACCGTGATGAGCGGGCGTTGAACCTGCTCCACGCTGCGGAAGATGTGCTTGAGATAGAAATCCGTGCGTTGGCCGCTGTAGTTGACGGTCTCTTTCTCAACGGTCATGTTACCGCTCAACTCAGAAAGGTTCTTGCAGGTCTGGAGATTGTCGGTCTGGAAGGCGGCTTTGATGTAGCAGTTGTCGGTGATGGACTCGTTCGGCCCGTACTCCTCGATGATCTGTGTGAGGGTCTGCGCGATGAGATACGGCTTGATTTTGTATCCGGCCATGAGGCTCATCGCGGCGGAAAGGTTGGGAATCTTCCTCAACTCAGGAAACTCGTCAAGCATGAGCAGGAGATGGTGACGATCCGGGTCGAGCTGTTCCATGAGGCGATTGAAGATGAGCTGAAGCATGAGCCGGACCAGCGGACGCAAGCGGTCGCGGTCTGGCTGCGGAACCTTGAAGTAGAGACTCATCGGCGCTTCGCCATATACGAGATCGCGAACGCTGAAGTCGGAACGCGAGACGGTCTTTTGAACTATCGGATCGTCGTACAGCGTCATCGGAGTAACGATGCTGGATTGAATGCTCGATGCCTCACGGTCGGCCCGGTTAAGTTGGCGCTGAACCGCCTTGCTCACATAGGGGTGAGTGAAAGTTGGCTTGCCATTCACATCGAACCATTGCAGGCGCGGCGATGATCTTCCGCCTGGCATATGAATGGTTTTCTGCATCTCGATCAGCACATCGGTAAAGTCCATGCCCGGCTGGGAGTAGTGAGCGAGCACATCGGGGAGTGTCGGCTCACGCGGTATATCGAGATTCCGAAAGACGTAACCAAGATGGATGATGCCCGCCGATACCAGGTCAACGGCTGCATCCTCAAAGTGCTTGTAAAGGTTGTCGTCGTCGCCATGGCGAATGACGGCGTTCGCAATCGTCTGTGCATCGGCAATCTCGTAGTCAGTTTCCCAGCGAATCTCAGACAACGGGTTATAGCAGCAACTCTCATGCGGAAGGGTTGGGGCGAACTTTAAGACACGCTGCCCGATGGCGTGGCGGAAGCCGGCGGAGTGATCCCAGTTCTCACCCTTCAGGTCGTAGACAAAGACGCTCTGCCGCCATTGGCAGAGCGTCGGGATGATGGCGGAAACGCCTTTGCCGCTTCTGCTCGGAGCGAAGAGCAAAACCGGCTCCGCGCCCGAATGCAATAGGTAGTGAATCTCCTGCGTGTCGGGATCGCGCCATCCGCCGACGTAGACTCCGTCCGTTGCGTCAAACAGGCCGATCTTCTCGATGTTTTCGCGCGTTGCCCAGGTCGCGGAGCCATGCAGGTTCATCAGGCTGTCTGTGCTCTTGTTGTCACGGATCAGTGAGAGAAACCAATAGGTGAGATAAGCCAGAAAAAGTCCGCCTACGATGGTCACCCCAAGTGCAATCCAGAGATCCTTGCGAACGCCTGAGCTGATGAGGCGGCTGCCAGCGTAGTGCTTCCAGAGCACGAGATCCGCGAAGGGCTGGAAGATCGCGGTGCCACGAACCCAGAGAATCGGATTGCCCATCTCGACTGGATTGTTGAGTTGAACGGCAAGCCACTCGGTCGCGGCGCTGGCGGTCGTCGTGAATGCAACTGCCGCCCCGAAGACTGATCGAAGGTTCAAACCTCCCTGCCAGCGCGGGCGGTTGGGGAGAACGTAACCTGGAGGAGCGATTTTGCCGTTCTTCATGAAATGCCTCCTGTTTATGGAGTGTACATTTCACTACTGATGTTTGCAAAATCAGACCTCTGGTTTCAAGAGTCCGTGAATTGTCCTTCCGAGAGGTTGTTCGCCGGTCCATCATACAAAACTGTGAACCTTGAGGACCATCGGCAAAAACACTGAACAAGCGGTTATGGAGATTTATCATCAATCCAGAACCATCTTCGACAAGAGGCGCATTCTGCTACTGATCATTTCCGGCCTAGACCTCTGCCGTGACAGTCACGCTAGCTGGTTGCAACTAAATGATTTCATGGGCACTGATGGTTAATGACAGCACCCTTGAACGGCATAGAATGTTTAACTGAGACTGCTTTCACAGTGATCGTCGGCGGCAGTGCGGTGTCACAGATGACTGGTCTCCAAATTGATGTCTTTCTGTGAGGAGCTGGTACATGACGGAACCGAGAGAGACCATCCTCGAGAAACGCGGCTACTTCTGGTGGGACGGTGAGAAATCGCCAAAGGGACGTTATGCTCCTTCACACGGTGTGTCGGGAGTGCTCACGATTCGGGAGGACGGAAAGGCGCGCCTGAATGTCACGGAGTCCCTTCTACAGTCGAAGGCCCTTGGCATGACGCCGCCTGATCGCAATAAGCTCGATGGCGACCCGGAGAGATTCAAAGACAAATGCATTGTTGGCGTGATCGACGGACAACTCCGGTCCGTCTATCTAAAAAAGCTCATCTATCGCTCGTTTGGCCGGGAGATCGACGGCAAAGGAAGCGAAGAGTTCGAGTCCGAGCTCTGCATCGTAGGAAACACCACGACAACCCGCGCCGAGGACTCTCTCAGGTTCTCGAAACTCTCGATCTCGCTCGCCGGTCTCGAAGAGTGGAGAAGAGGGGACCTATTGGTTGCAGGCGACGAGAAAGCGGATGGAGTGAATCGCTCGCGGGATGTGGCCTACACGGACACCCCGATAAGATACGAACTGAAAGATGGAACAATCTCTCTCCGTACCGATGTCCACTGTACTGCTGTCGAGGGTCTTCCATATCGCAAAATATCTCTCCAGCAATACGACTGGCTTGAATATCAGCGCAAGAGAGCGACGACTCCGGAGGCGATGCAGGAGTGTTTTACCCGTATCGAAGAGCTTCTCGCGATTCTTACGGGAACGTACTACAGCCTCGACTGGCCGTTGGTCTCCTTGAGGAACAAGGGCAACGCCGAAACGTACACACTCTACTTCTGGCGAAACATCGAGAGGGCTCGGCGACCCGAGATGTCCAATCTCTGGACGACCTTTCCTCAAGTGCGGGACACATTCGGTCTGCTTTACGAGAACTGGAAAATGAAACGGCAGAAGTACGGCCCCGGGTTCTACCTTTACCTTGGTGCACTCAGGAGCCAGTCCATGTACATCGAGCACCGCTTCGCGAACCTGGTCTGGGGGATCGAATCGCTTCATCGGGGAATGGAACCCACTCCGGCCGAGTCCAAGAGCCAGAAAAAGAGGATCCGCGGCATCCTGACAAAGGCCGGATCTATGCTGAACGCTGACGAGCGTAGTTGGCTTAAGAGCCAGCTTCGCAACAGGACCGAGCCTCCGCTCGAATGTCGCATTACCACGACATTCGACAGGCTGCCGTGGAAAATCACCAAGTCGACACTCGAAGAATTTGCGAAGCGCTGCCGAGAGCGCAGGAACGATATCTCGCACTATGGCGGCCCCAGGGACAGAAAGGCCAGCTATGAAGTCTTTCTCCGAGAACTTGTGGAGCTGACAGAGGGCTTGACGCCTCTCTATCACGCGGCCCTACTTCAAGAGATCGGCCTTGAAGCGAAGACGCTTCAGAACTGCGGTAGGATGTCGATCGGGTTCAGAATCAGACACGGCCTTGAACTCGCGAAGCTCAAGGCTGATGGCCTCAAAGCGCCGGACCCTGTCGATATGGAGGCCCACCGCAAATTTCATCAGGAAGCATTGCGAAAATGGCGGCGTCGGCAAGCAAGAAGCCAAAGACAGAGGGCCGCTAGGTCGTAAACCCGAATACGAGTACAGTGTCACTAATCTCAGTTGATGACTTCAGCACTTACAACTCGGCGACACCCCGGCCTCGGGTCCGGTCCATCATCCTCGAACGGAGCGTTTTGTTGAACTCACCCAGCCATCCCTTGTCGGAATCGCCTACCGAAAGATTCATGGCCCGCATACGGCGCACAATCGAATCCAGGGCCTTTCCATCGCTAAGAACGTCCTTGTCCTTTCCGAGCGTGGAGGCGTAGAGCTTGTCTGGATCGCTTCTCAGGCTGTCGATTGTCACTACATTTCCGGGTTCGAGGTCGCCGCGCGCCCATGCCGCCCGGAGCGTGGCATCGTGGCGGATAATCTCGATCTTGCCTTCGGTGGTCTCAAAGATGGTTTGCAGAGCGCCGGTGCGCTCATCTTCGCTGTTGAGCAGTACCCGCCCAATTAGCTTCTTTGAGAATGAGGAATACTCCATCGGCGCATGGGGATCGCTGATCGCCACGCCGCTGCGAAAGAGCGTCCGTGCGCGATCCTGAATGTCCTTCATCTGTTGAAGCTGCGTGACGAAATCAGACCGGATAAGCCAACGGCCTCCGGCGTATAGTTTCGAGAGCCCAAGCTCTTTGAGATGGCGGAGCCTAGCCACTTCTGCCGTGTTTGCTGCGGCTCCGGCATCTTTGTATATAGGGTCCGATTCGTATGGAATCGCTCGACCTGCCAGCCTGCGGTCCATCGGAGTGACACGATTGGCGGTAAGCTCGATCTGCTTTTGATGCTCAATGTCTGCGATGGTTCGCGGGCCGAGCTGCCGTGTCAGCGAGCTTTGGACTGCCTCGCGCAGTCCTTGCCGAATCAGGTTCGGGGGAAGCAGGAGCGGTTCCCCGGACCGCAGCCGGCCTCGCACGATGATGTGAGCGTGGGGATGGTCGGTGTTGCGGTGGACCACACCTCCCCATTCGACAGGCGCTCCCGTGTACTGCTCGATCCGGGAAATCATCTCTGAGGCGGTCCGTTGGAAGTCCACTTTGCGGTCTTCGGGAGACAGGATGATCTTGAAGATGCGCTTATCCCCGGCCTTCTGCCAGCTCTCCGCCAACCGTCCAAGCGGGTGCTCCTGCGCCAATCCAAGGCGGTCGGGGTCGGAAACTTGGCTTCCGAATTCTGTTGCCGCTTCCCTCTCAGACGGCAAGCGGTCGCCCTTGGCACTCTCCCGCTCGATGTACGTTCCATGCGCCTTCCATCCTCCCGGTGTCCGCGCGGACGCATAGCGGACGTTCACGATGCAGCGGCGCTGGAAAGCCGATGATTTTGGAGAGGCAGGCATCCGGTTGAATGCAGGCGTTGTCCGCGCGCCGCTAGGAGATGACCGGCTGACAAGCCGGGCGAGCCGAAGCAGGTTCTTTGCCGTGCCGGTGATACGCGGCGGCGGGGTCTTGGTCTGGCGAACCAGGCCGGGCCGAATCCGGCTTGAACGCTCGCCCTTTGCCTTTACATCACTTTGTTGCGTTGAGCTAGTCTGCGTTGATTTACGGGGCATCGAACTCACCTCGTTCCGTCTCACGAAAGAGTTGGCGGTTCTTCCTCAATTCCAAGCTCTGCGGGGGAGTATGCACCCGATTCCCTCCGGCGCTGGAACTCGCGAGCAGCAGTAAGGTTCACCTGCTCATAGATTTTGGTAGCCCGCGCTCTGGCTCCTGCGATGAGCGAAGGGGGCACTTCGGGGAGAGCCGTGAGCGCGTACTTGATGAATGTGTCGGTCAGGGCAAGGTGAAGCTGGCTGACAGTCTCCAAGCTCTGGAACCTCCGGGCCAGAGTGTCCGCCAGATTCCCAAACAGCGAGTAGACGAGTTGCTCCAGATCGTCGCGCTGGTTGGTGCCAACAGTGACGAGGTAGTCGAAAACCTCGTTGTCGCTTCTCGCATGTAGTTGCGCCTTCAAGGCAGCAACGCGCTCCCCCTGGGCGCGATTGAGGCGAATCGTATAGCGGACGATATGGGGCGGTTTCGGTCTCGACATGGGAGCACTATACAGCACTGTACATTGCTGTAGCAAGGTGACGCACACGGCAATCTTTAAAGTACATCGGTGCGTCACGCATTTCAGTTGATAGAAAACGAGATGCCTGGAGCAAACCTTCAAAGTGCGTCTGCGCTTTATGTTCCACTACTGCATTACCCACTGAAGACGGCTACCTAACAGCCCACCTCCCGCCGGTCTTCGACCTTCGGAAAGCGCAGCCTGCGGCTGCAACAAAAGCACGATTAACGACGAACAAACACGATTATCCACGACAGATGTGTGCCCAGAATGAGAATCGGCTTTATTCGTGCTTATTCGTTCTTTGTCGTGGTTGTTCGCGCATATTCTTGCGGAATCGTCTTTGTTCGCTTGCAATCTCCGAGAGCATCTGGCATTCTTCTTGTGAAATGTGCATTGCATCTAATCGCCCACCTGAACTGACTGCGTTGGTAGAAGCATTGACGCTTCGCAGGGGCGTCTTTCAACTCAAGGGAAGGCTCCTCAAAGCGGTTCGTTCCGAGTTGCAAGCCGCAAAAGGCAGCGGCCTGACCTGGCGCATCATCTGGGGAACACTACGGGAAGAAGGCTATCCCGGTGGATATCAGCAGTTCTGCAAAGCGGCAAACCTGGCCATTGAAGGGACACAGCCGCGCATCGCAAGAAAACCCAAGAACCTCCCGCCCCCTGCGGTGGGGAAAGAAACTTATCAACCAAATGTCCGCGAAAGCGGACTGAGCACTGAAAGCACAGAGGACAAGGAGAAACCGGCATGGCAGGTACAGAGAGAAGAGGCAATGGCGAAGCTGGATCGCGAAGCGGAACTGAATCGCCAGCGGGAAGCGCGGTTGAAACCGACGAAGGTTTTCAAGCCGAGCGTCTTTGTGGGGCGGAGCGAGAACTGAGCGCGGCCTTGGAAATGAAACCGAAGCGGGTTGTTTTTCCAATTGCCGGCAAGGGAGGGGTGGGAAAGACGACCGTAATGGCAACCCTGGCTGAGTGGTACGCGAGCACTCCCTACACCGCCGAACTGTTTGATATGGACCCGGACAATAAGGCAGAGGGGAGCTTCAAGGCGCTCTTTGGCAGAGCGCATAAACTACCGGCGCTGGAGAGCTGGACCTACGACAAGTTGCTGGGAATATCGCTGGAATCCAGTGCTGACGTGATTCTGGCTGATCTGGGCGCGGCACAGGGCCATCGGATGATTCCCTGGTTCCGGGACTTCTACAAGGTAATGCAGGAGTCTGGTCTCGATCTGAGGTGGACGGCCGTCGGCGTCGTTGATGCCGATATTGCCTCCGCTCGCTCGGTAATCGAGTGGGGCGGCGAATTGCAGAACACCGTGGACTACGTTATTGTCCACAACCATTTTCAGGACGGTGTTGCGTCGTCCTGGGAGAATCCGAAGCTGGCGACGGATGTAGCTGCCTTTCGGGAGGCATTCGCGCCCGTCGAAATTCGGATGGACGCGAGACGGCCAGACCTCCAGCGCATGATGCGGACGATGAACGTCACCCTCGGCGACGTGGGCGAGCGCAAAACCAATGTGCCGGAGTTGAGAGCGCCGGACATGACCCTGCGTGCAAGAACGTACCGCTTCCGCGCCTTTAGCCAGTTCACGGAAGCGAGAAAGGTACTCCTCCCATGAGCACAGCCCCTTTGGCAGCAAACGATAAATCAGCCTGGATTCGCGACCTTGTGTATCTCGCCTTCCCAGAAGGGGAGGCGAGAGAACGGGTTCTCTTCGATCTGGTCAAGCAGTTCTCGAAGATGGACCCTGAAGATCCAGAATGGCTCCGCTACAAGCTGAGCATTGTGGAATGTCGTGCCCTCGAAAATGTGGCGAAGGGACTGAACGATGCGGCTGCGGAACAGGCCAGGCTCCGCGGCGTGACGCGCGAGATTGCCGACTTCGCGGCTACTCAGATGAAGGGGACCATCGAAGATGCCGGGGTGACGACGCGGCAACTTCTGGAGGATGTCCAGGCCAGTCTCCATGATTCCATTTCCGGAGAGGCCATCCTCAAGTGCTACACAGAGGAGACGCGGCAGCAGTTCGCCGCCGTCATCCGTACCATCATCGAATCCAGCCTGGCACAAGCTCTCGCAACGTCCCAAAAGCAGATGGATGGGTGGCTGAAGGGCGCTCTCGATGGGGCAATTCGCAACGCCCAAGATGCGCTGGCTGCCGTGACGCGGGATTTCCGGGTCAAGCTGCTCGGAGCCTGGAGCTACCTGCTGTGGAGCGTCTTTGCCGGTGGCCTTCTCTGCGGGTTTGGTCTTCTCTTCCTGGGGTACTGGCTGGGGAAGCATCTGTGATTCTTACAGTGGCCGAGTAGAACTGCCACCGGCCAAAATTGGAATAGAATTGATTATCGTAGTCTTACTACGACACTCAATGCAGTATCAAATTGACCCCGGTTTGATATTGTGCCTATAATCGCAGCATGGCTACGACTGGCAGAAGCATACTAAATCGACTCTACGCACAGACGGTAGCAGGGACTCCGGTTACATCGGATGACCTCGCCAGTCTGGGCGTATCTGCCGATCTTGCCGTTCACTATGTCCGTGCTGGCTGGCTGAATCGCCTGGCAAGAGGAGTATTTGTGCGGCAGGGCGAAGCCCCGGGAGTCCACCCTTCCCTGCGTCTTTTGCAGCGTATGATCCCCGGATTTCACGTCGGCGGCAAAACCGCACTGAACTGGTACGGAGTGCGCCACTACATCTCCCAGCAGGAGACGCTTCACTTGTATGGTTCGGTGGCGGCCAAGTTGCCACCCTGGTTTGTGGAACGATTTCCGGCGGAATATCACCGCAAGCGTCTCTTTGCGGAGACGCCGGACAAGTTGCTACATGTCGCGCCATTTGAAGACCGCCCAGATGGTCCGCTGGTGTCCGCGCCAGAGCGTGCGATGTTGGAATTGCTGAGCGAAGTCGGTGTGCGCCAGCCGCTTCAGGAGGCAAAAGAACTGATGGAGAGTGCCTACAACCTTCGCGCCAATGTGCTGCGCGAGTTGCTGAAACACTGTACGAACGTCAAGACAGTGCGCCTCTGCCTGCAACTGGGGCGCGAATTCTCTCTCCCGTGGATCAAGAAACTTGATCCGGCGGAACTGCCGACCGGCAGCGAACGGCCCTGGGTTTCCCGCTCCGCTGATGGTCTACTGGTGCTCAAGCCATGAACCAAATTTATCTCGATACGGTAAGGCTGCTGACACAGGTCGCGCCCATTGTCTTTGCGGATAGCGTCTTCGCTCTCAAGGGCGGCACAGCCATCAACCTTTTTGTGCGCGATATGCCGCGACTCTCCGTCGATCTCGATCTGGTCTTTCCCGACTACACGCTCCCACGGGAAGAGGCGTTGGCCAGCATCAACAAAGCAATCAGGAATGCGGCAGAGCGGCTGACGACGCGGGGGTTTCTGACGCATACCATTGCATCCGCAGATGCTGGCGAAACCAAACTCCTTGTGAGGCGCGGCAGTGTCGAGTTGAAAGTCGAAGTGAACTTCGTAATGCGCGGAACCGTGCATCCGGTTCGCAATGCGTCGCTCTCGCCCAGGGCGAGCGAAGTCCTGCTGGCCGATCTCGAACTGCCGGTCGTCTCGCTCGAAGACATGTATGGAGGCAAGCTAGTTGCCGCGATGGACCGGCAGCATCCGCGTGATCTATTCGACTGCTTGCAGCTCTTCGCGCATGAAGGCATCACACCTGCCATCCGGCGCGCTTTCGTCGTCTACCTGGCCAGCCACAACCGCCCGGTCCATGAAGTGTTGTTTCCAATCGTCCGCGACGTTAGCCAGGAGTACGAACGCACTTTCAAGGGAATGACAGCCGAGCCGGTCGAGTTGAGCGAATTGATTGCGGCGCGGGAACGTCTCATTCATGAGCTTCAGCACGGTCTGGATGCGGATGAGCGCAAGTTCCTGATGTCATTTGTCCGCAACCAGCCAGACTGGAGCCTACTGGAAATTCCTCATCTTGCCGAGTTGCCCGGCATCCGCTGGAAGCTGCACAACCTCGGCCAGTTGGCCAAACTCAGCCCCAAGAAGTTCAACGCACAAGCCATAGCACTCGAACGATTGCTGGTGAGCTGATGGAGTCAACCAACTTCAACCCCAGGCTTGGTTAGAAAATCCCATTCTCTGGCCGACTCCGTGTTTCTGATACGCTTTTTATGCTCGCAAAGCTCGCAGACGCGGGTAACGGCAACTAAAATGAAAGGCAGCTCACAAGAGCACCCCTTGGCGAGGCATGTCATACCTTTTCAGCGAATGCACCCCCGAACTGCGACAAGCCATCCAGGCAGTTGAGGACCGCGCAGACGATTGCTATCGTCTACTGCGGCTACTAAAGCAACCTCGGAATCTGGCAACATGGGCGCTCTTAACCGCTATGGCTCTCGAACTGGAGTCGTTTCAACAGCGTTTCGGAGCCAACAGCTTTCGTCATAGGGTTGCACTGATAAATCTTGAGCGTTATATATGCGGATTCCACTTCATCACCGTTCACGGAAAGCCAGAATCTAAGCTCGTACATAGTTACACGTATCATGGAAGCCTCAAGGTCGATGCGGCCTTCGCACTCAACGTCAGTAGATACTATACGAATTTCCTTAATATCTTCCCTTTATGGCATCGGGATCATGAGCACGCTGAACTAATGCCGGATGGAGCGGTACGTTTTCACATTCCCCGCGATTCGGCACGCCAGCGTCAGGTCATCGCGTACCAGCAACTGCATCGCCCCGCAGAGGAAATAAGAAAGAGTCCGAAAAAGCAAGAACGATCTCCTGAATTGCAGCACCTGTTCAATGATCTCTTTCAGCAAGCTCGTCCGGCTGGCCTTCAGAAGAAGTTTCAATATGAACCCTCAATTGAGCTGATCGAAGCTCTGCGTCCGGAATATCGTGAACGATTGGACAGCAATTTTCGGCATCCAGACTCCTTCCAGCTAAATGGGTACTCCCTTGCAGAGTTCAAAGCAGTTTATGTCGCCCTTTTAATCTTGAGCGCGATTCATGAATACATCTGCTACCCGTGGGATAAGCCGGGACAACCAATCCCAGAGTCCTCTTTGGTCATGGTTAAAAAGAGATTTCAATGGATAACCCAACTGAATAGTATTTCAGGAGTGCCCAAGACTACCTGCGCCACGATCGTCATGGACTTAACGCTTCGCCCAGAAAAGCGTTCCTTCACTAGCCTCTGTATCACGCCCTTCGTCCCCTTAGATAGCCGTGACGACACGCTCGCGGTCGCACCACAGTTTCCTCTCACCAGTGCCGTCGACGAGAACGCACTACGCCAGTTCTCTTACACCTACCCGGCGCTATTTTCAGGACAGAATACGCAGAAGGAAGAGGGCATGAGGAGCCTCCTTAGGTCTGCGAACCCAGGATATAAGATTGATTTCTCAATCCCGCTTCCCGATGGCACAACAGAAATTGATGCCATCATCGAAGACGAGGCGACCTCAACCGTAGTACTCGCTGAGATGAAATGGTTGCGAAAGCCTTACAAACCACTGGAACGGATGGAGCGAGAAAAAGACCTCGAAAAAGGGATCACACAACTGGAGTTGATACGCTCATACGGTAGGACACATCCGGATTTCCTTTTCGAGCGAGGCAAGCTATCCCGCAGCCTGACTGATTTCAAAGAGGTTCACCATATCTTGCTGGTACGAGATTATTGGCATTGGGTGGAGCCGGAAGACAGTATTGCAATTCTTGATTTTGATGAATTCATGGCGCAGTTTCGAAAGAGCACTTCCTTGCTCGATCTAACTACTACGCTTCTCTCGTACGATTGGTTACCAGTCGAAGGCGAGAGTTTCTATGTTGATTACACCACTACATCGGTAAACGGAGCGATGATCGAATCGGCGCTGTTTCATGACGGAAAAGGAAAGTAAAGTTCCGAGTAGGTTCGTAGACTGAAGAAAGCCCAAGGGCGATCTGCGCGCCCTGGGCTTTCTGGACGAGGACTACTCCTCGTCCGCGCCGTCGGTTGGATCGTCGGCGGCTTCGACTTTCGAGAGGCGCCTCATGCTCGAAGCGTGGATCTCGGCGATGGTGTGCTTGAACGGCTTGCCCTCGACATCTTCCTCGACCGTCCGGTACTTGATCTTCCCTTCCAGGCTGACGAGCTGGCCCTTCTGGAGCGTCTTGGCGAAGTTGGAGAGATTGCCCCAGGCGTAGACGCGGTGCCATTCGGTGCGGGTTTCGTACTCGCCCTTGTCGTTCTTCCAGCTCTCGCTGGTGGCGATGCTGAGTACGGCGTAGTCCTTCTTGTTCTGCGCGGTTTTGACTTCTGCATTCTTTCCGAGACGGCCGATGAGGATGACTTTGTTGAACATGGTTTGTAGCTCCTTTTTTGAAGTTTGTCCGCTGGATGCGGTACATGCTTGCCCGGAGGGTGTGCCGTCGCGGCCCACTCCCAAGGCGAGAGGAAGAGATTTGTGGAAGGGGACCAGAGCTTGCCTCGGGGGAGGAGTCCACACCTGCAAGGCTCGAATCTCTGGAGGGAGAGCGTGCGTCCGCAGGGCGTGGGTGTTCTGAGCGCGGCACGCTGAACGCAAACAGAAAGGCAAACTGAATTGGAGCGGCCTGTTCAAACTCCTCATATTTCAGCCGTCGGGATTGCAGAGGTCTTGCTGTGGCGAGATGGAGCCGGACCAGTGGAGGCACTGGCTGTGGGCAGAGCTGGAGGCCAAGGGTGGGTATCGGCAACTGGAATGTGCCTAGCGTTGCGCCCATGATCTCGCCTTCGCCATAGTGCGCTTGATGTAGGCAGCCTTCCGGGAGGGGTTGGGGTCGCGGGAAAGGTATTGGCTGTCGAGGGTCGTTGCAATTGCATCCTCCGGCATCCGCAGCGATAATGCTGCGACGCAATAGGCGAGGTCGGCGGCGGCGGGGCGGTCGTGGAACTTGGGCGCGTTGCGGAAACGCTCAAGGGAGAGGTACGAATAGGCTGGCTGGCCGGATACAGGTACGGGCCTTGCCTGATGTAGCGCGGTGCGCGCTTCCCGATCCTGTTCCTGGAGTTGGTATAGTTTCGTCATTTCCAGTCGAAGGTAGGCGGCCTGTAGGTACTGCACTCCGGTCGCACTTCGCAGCAAGACGTAAGGATAGAGACCGTTGTCCTTCCGGTACTTGGGTTTGCAATTGGTGAAGCCGGGAAGACGGCCAAAGCGCCGCCAGTCGGCGGCGCTGGGGTCCGCGCCGTACCGCTTTGCGAGGGTCTGGGCGATGAACGTGGAGAGGGAGGCCGGGTACACGTCATCGTGCTTCAGCCAGGCTTGGAAGTTGCCGAGGCTGGTTTCAACCACAGCGCACGGCTCAAAACCGTCGCCGGTGAGCCGGGCGACGGAATCCGCTGTAAGGTCGTCGAGAACGGTAAAGCAGTGTTCTCCCGCTGGCCGGATGTAGATGTGCGCTCCGCGCGCATTGTGAGCCTTGAGGAGAGAAAGACGGGAGCGGACGGTCTCCGCGGGCAGATTGGATAGGCCGGGGAGCATTCCCCGGTCGCTCAGGATTCCAAGGTCGTAAATAGGCGCGTTAAGCGCGACCAGCATCCGCTCGACGGCGTTCCGCGTTCTGTCCATTGCTGACCTCCTTTCAAACGGATTTGCCAAAAATCCCAGGAATGGTGTTATATTCACCTGTATTGGAATGTACATCGCTGTACTTGGTAAACGCAAGGCCGGGATGAGGTCGGATTTGAGGAGTCAATGAATCAGGACTCGCACACGGACGAGAAGCAGGAACGGCTCAAAGAGAAGCTGCGCGATGAGTTGGGGCCGGTGATTGTCGGCCTGCTCGATCAGTCCAGCGGCCTTGAGGACATTCTCGTCAATGAAGATTCCCGCATCTGGGTAAAGCGGACCGGCTCGCCATTCGAGCAGGTCGGCGATTTGCCCAGCCGACAAGCGCGTGGGGCAATGATGACGATTGCTTCCATGCAAAAGACGACGGTGACGGAGATGCGGCCAGTTCTGGAGACACAGCTTCCGATCTGGAAGTACCGCTTCGCCGGGTTGATTGAGCCGGTCGTTCCGTCGCCGTCGTTTGCCATTCGCGTCAAGTCGGACAAGAAGCGGAGCCTCAGAGACCTTCAGCGGCAAGGCATCCTGACTACGAAGGATGACCCGCGCAACCGGCGCTCGCAGCAGGAAGACTTCATCGACTCGGTCAAGACTCTCGATCATCTTGAGGTCATTCAACAGGCCATCGTCGCCCACAAGAACATCCTGATCGTCGGCGGTACGGGCGCGGGCAAGACGACGATTGCCAACGCCATTCTCGAAGAGATTGGCACGCTGACGCCCGGTGACCGGGTGCTCGTAATCGAAGATACGCAAGAGCTTCTTCTCGACTCTGCAAACAGCCTGAGCATGTTGGCGACAACAGAGTTCGACCAGTTGAAGTGCCTGAAGGTGGCGCTACGCCTGAAGCCGGACCGGATCGTGGTCGGCGAAGTCCGCGACGGAGCCGCCGCACTGCCGCTGCTCAAGAGTTGGAATACCGGGCATCCGGGCGGTGTTTCGACGCTCCACGCAAACAGCGCAACAGAGGCGCTCGACCGGCTGGAGGCATTGGTCAGAGAGGCAACGGATGCGCCGCAACAGCGCATGATCGGGAGCGCAGTGGACCTGGTGATCTCGGTAGTCAACGATCCCGTTGCTGGCCGGAAGGTTCAAGAGGTAGCTGTCGTCACCGGGTATGAGGGTGGGCGCTACCTCATGACGCAGGTTTGATTGTCCTGGCTCTGCGCAGTATCGGCAGAGCTGAAGTCCAACCGTGGAAGGCTGCAAGAAATGTTGCCTTTCGCTCAACCGTGCCGGAGGGCACTGGAGGAATCCATGAATCAAATGCGTAGTTTTCTTTTGGCGCGGCAGCGGACGGCTCAGATGTCCCTTATGCTCGGCTTCGCGCTGGCGGCGAGCTCGTGCTGTGCTTTCGCAGCCGAGACTGGAAGCAATCTGCCCTGGGAAGGCCCGTTGACGACGCTGGTCACATCGTTGACCGGGCCGGTCGCCTATGCCATCTCGGTCGTTGCAATCGTGGCGCTTGGAGCGACGCTGGCCTTTGCCGGCGGCGAGATGGGCGAAACGATGAAGCGGCTGCTGCACGTAGGCATTGCCGTGTGCTGCGTCGTCTTCGCCGCGCAGGTGATGTCCTCGTTCATTGGGCAGGCTGCGGAGATTTCTCTCGCGCAGCCAGTTCACGCAATCACACAGCCTGCTCTCTCGCTCGTTGCGAGAGGGTGAAGAAGCAGAATCCCTGTAACGGGGATGGGAGCAAGCTCGGCCATCCCCGTCTATTCGATCCTTCCGTTCTTGGAGACAGCAATGGACGAACCAGAGCAAACCATCATGCGGACTTCATTGAGTAGGCCGCAACAACTTCTGGGTGGCGACCGGGAAATGGTCATCATGGCCGGGTTAGGCGCGGCCATGATGGCTGTTAGCGTCATGACCTTCGTCTCGTTTCTGCTGGCGCTTGTCGGCTTCTGGACGATTGTCATTGTCCTGGCGAGGATCGGCAAAGCCGATCCGATGATGCGGAAGGTCTATAGCCGACACCTGCAATACAAGGATTTCTACCCCGCGAAAAGTGGGGTCGCTTGCTTTGGCAAAACGCCAAAGCGGGGCTGGAGGTAACTGTGTTTGGAGAGACGCGGAAACAGCCGACTGGATTGGCGGACCTTCTCCTGTGGTTTGGGCTGGTCGATGACGGAATTGTATTGCAGCGGGATGGATCGCTGCTGGCGGCATGGCAGTACAGGGGGCCTGATCTTCAATCCGCCACTCATGCGGAGATGGCAGCGATTGCACGGCGGATGAACCGGATTCTGCGGCTTGGAAGTGGTTGGATGATTCAGGTGGATTCATTCCGCTCGTTCTCAAGCGGCTATTCCCCGGAAGGTGCTTTCCCTGATGCTGTAACCGCGCTGATTGATCGGGAGAGGCGGGAGCAGTTTGCACTTGAGGGCAGTCATTTTGAGAACGAATACTTTCTGGCCCTGACGTATATGCCGCCGCTGGTCGCATCGGAGAAGCTTACTGGCTTTATGATGTCGGGTTCGGACTCGACTCATAGTGAAGGGGCCAACGCGGGCGCGGAGGCGTTGCGATTCTTCAAGACAAAGATTCGCCAATTCGAGGATGTCTTCGCAGCACAGTTCCCTGTATCGCGGCTGAAGGCCACGGTTGCTAACCTGGGCGACGGGTACGAGCGCGTGGATGATGAACTACTCGCCTACCTCCGCCGCTGCCTGACGGGCGTGAAAGGCCCGGTCATGCAGCCGGAAATTCCAGTTTTTTTGAACGATCTTCTGGCAATGGAAGATCTCCGCGGCGGGACTGAACCTTTGATGGGGGACCGTCATTTGCGCACGTTGTCTGTCGATGCCTTCCCCCGCTCGACGTATCCCGGTGCTCTTTCAGTGCTGGACACGGTGCCATGCGAGTATCGCTGGAATACGCGCGCAATCCTGATGGACCCCTCGGAGGCACAGGGCATCATCGCAAAGATCGGGAAGAAGTGGAAATTTCAGCAGCGCGGCTTGAAGGATCAGGTCTTCAAGTCGAGCGGCGGTGGTCAACTGAATCAATTCGCCATGACGATGGTCTCGGACTCGGACGGCGCGCTGGCGGAGGCTACTTCCGGTGACGTGCATTTCTGCTACCTGTCCTCTTCCATCGTCCTGCAACACAAGGACCGAAAGTTTCTGGACAACATCATCGGCGAATTCCGCAAGGTACTCATCAATCGCGGATTCGGCGTGCGGGTCGAAGACATCAATGCTGTCGATGCATTCTTCGGCACTCTGCCGGGGAACGGCGTAGCGCAAGTGCGCCGCGTCATCGCACACACGCGCAACTATGTGGACCTGATGCCGATCTCGGCAGTGTGGGCGGGCGAAAAGATGAATCCCTCTTCGCTGATGCCGCCGAATTCGCCGCCGCTGCTTTACGCGGCTACGCAGGGCGGCGTGCCGTACCGCCTGAATCTGCATGACTACGACGTTGGGCACACGCTTTTGATCGGTCCCACAGGCGCGGGCAAGTCCGTAAGTCTGGCGCTGTTCGTTGCGCAGTGGTTCCGTTATCCCAACGCACAGGTCTTCGCCTTCGATAAGGGGCATTCCCTGTACGGCTTGTGCAAGGCCGCGGGCGGGCGTTTTTACGACATTGGCGAAGGCGGGCTCTCCTTTCAGCCGCTTCGGGATATTGACGACGAAGCGGAGTTCGGCTGGGGGCAAGAATGGCTGGAGACCGTGCTGCGAATGCAGAAGGTCGAGATCGGGCCGGGGGAACGGAACACGATCCATCGTGCTCTACAGCAGCTCGCCAGCGCCCCGCGCGAAAGGCGGACGCTCACTGAACTTGAGGCCAATCTTCAGGATGAAAAGCTCAAGGCTGGTTTGCAACCTTATGTCATCGACGGCGCGTTGGGCGGACTACTCGACTCGCGCAACGACGGCTTGACGACGGCGCGGTTCGTTGTCTGCGAGATGGAGACGCTGTTGAGCGGCTCCTATGGCGAAGCAACAGTCATGGCCGTCCTGCTTTATCTCTTCCGGCGCATGGAGCGGGCGCTCGATGGTTCGCCGACGTTGGTTCCCATCGACGAAGCCTGGCTCTTCCTGAAACATCCGGCATGGCGTGACAAGATTCAGGACTGGCTCAAGACGCTGCGCAAAAAGAACGCCGTGGTCCTGCTCGCAACGCAGAGCATGGCGGATGTAAAAGAGTCGCCGATTGCATCGGCGATTCTGCAAAGCACGGCAACGAAGATTTATCTGCCAAACTCCGAGGCAGGCAACGAAGGAATGCGCCAGTTCTATGAGTACGCCGGACTCAACAGCCGGGAGATTGAACTGCTTCAGACTGCGACACCAAAGCGCGATTACTACATCGTACAGCGGCTTGGGCGGCGCATGATCTCCTTCCGCCTCGGGCCGGTGGCACTGGCGTTTCTCGGCGTCTCTGGCCAAAAGGATCGGGCGCGAATCGACGCCCTGGCCGGGGAGTTCGGCGAGGGCTGGATCTCCGAGTGGATGCGGGAAAGAAAAGTTGAACGAGGATGGATCGAATACTACAAAGGAGGAAAGAACCATGCAGTGCAAATGGCTCGCTAAAAGCGCAACTGCAATCGTCATGGTCGCCCTGATGGCGGCTGAAACCGTCAACCCTGTCCCGGCTTATGCGGGGGTGCCGGGCGTGTTCGCAACCGAATACACGCAAATTCTCAACTACCTGCAATTGATTGGCTCGCTCGAAAAGCAGGTGTTGATGGTTGAGAACCAACTAACTCAGATCGCGGATATGGCCAAGCATGGCGTCACGATTACCAACCAACTCTTCGGGACCGTAGCGTCGGATATTTCCAATCTCAATCAGATTGTGAAGACGGGCCAGTCGCTCTCCTATACGATGAGCAATCTGGACGGAACTTTCCGGCTCCGTTTCCCCGGCTACTCTTCGTCCACCAACTACGGCCAGTCGTACCAGACATGGAGCCAGACAAGTCTTGACAGTACTCGCGGAGCCTTGAACGCTGCCGGGCTACAAAACTCGCAATTCAACAGTGACCAAGCATTGCTGAAGACGCTGCAAGGCCAGAGCCAATCGGCAGTTGGCAGAATGCAGGCCATCGAAGTCGGAAACCAGATTGCGGAGAATCAGGCTGAACAGTTGATGAAACTTCGACAATTAATGATGGCCGACATGCAGAGCAAAGCATCCTATCAGGGAGCGCTCGTTCAGGCGGAGGCAACAAGGCAGGCAAACTCCGACTTGTTCTTCGGCCAAACTCAAATGACGAGCGACGGGGTCACATTTTAGGAGTATGTGATGAAGAAAATCTACGTTTGCGTTATCGGTGTGTGCCTGATGCTCGTGGCTGGATGCAGGCATGTCGAGCCAAGTCCGATTGTGACAGCCTTTCGCAATGCTGGGGGTGGTGATCCTGACCATGCCACGCCGGAAAGCATTTCTGCGTTCCTCGCTAAACGCGAGTATCTCCGTAAGCAACTGACTCCGCTCTGCAAACAAAAGAGCACGAATGCTCCTGCTGATTGGGCCACCACAGATGAAGGGAAAGTTTGCACAGGAAACACAAGTGCCAATTTTGCAGGCAAAGTGACATTCAAGTCGGATGGTGTGGCATTTTGAGGTGATCTATGGCGCGTAGGCGAACCATTCTCGGTGTGGCGGCTGTGGCTCTTGCTACGGCCGCCACAGCTCATGCTCAGGCCCCCGTCGATGTGGGCGGAACATTTCAACAGATTGAGCAGGCGGCGAACGCATGGATTCCCACAATCATGCAGGAAGCCTCCTTCCTGTTCTACGTCCTGGCCACGCTGGACTTCGCTTGGGGTGCGCCGCAACTGCTTCGGGAGCACGACTTCAACGGCTTGTTCCTGAGCCTGATTAAGAAGTTGCTGGTCATCTCTTTCTTCTACGCCGTTCTCATCAATGGCCAGACCTGGATACCAGCCATCGTGAACAGCTTTGCCCAGCTCGGTGCTAATGCGGCGGGAGTTCCGCAGGCTCAGAATCCATCCGACATTATGGCTCAAGGGCTTCAAGTAGCCTCGGACCTGTTCACCAAGGTTTCCGGTACAGCTCTCCTTACTCAGCCGGGTAGTGCGATGGCTACCATACTGGCCGCCTGCATCGTTCTCGGTTCTTATCTCATCATTACGCTTCATTACGTGGTCACGAAGCTCGAAGCGATTATCGTGATGTCGGCGGGCTACATCTTCCTTGGCTTCGGTGGGAGCCGGTGGACTTCGCCTTACTTTGAAAGGTACATTTCTCTTGCGGTCAGTACCGGCGTCCGCCTGATGCTGATTTACCTCATGCTGGGCGTATTCAAGACGATCTCGAACAACTGGATTGCGACGATGAACGGCTATACCGCCGATCAGCCCATCACTCAAATCTTCCCGACGTTGATGTCGATGCTGCTGTTTGCTTTCGCGTCCTGGATGATTCCGAAGATGGCGGCATCGATTGCCTCGGGAACTCTAGGCTCAGGCGCGGCGGACCTGGTCGGCATGGGCGCGGAGATTGGCAAGGCGGCTGCGCTCGGCGCGGCCACGGTTGCCGTGGTTGCGGCAACCGGAGGGACCGGGGCCATTGCTGGCGGCGCGCTGGCGGCAACGGAAACAGCAGGCGCAATGGGAGGAGCTGAAGTTGGCGCGGAGGCCGCCTCGGGCGCTGCCTCCGCCGCCGGTGGAGTGGGTGAAGCGGCAGCGGAAACGGCCAGCGCGCCAGCGCCGCCGGTTCCTGCCACTGAAGCGGCTGGCTCCCCCAGTTCGCCTCCCGCTCCGCCGCCGCCGTCTCCAGCGAACGGGCCGTCCGAGACTGCCGCTCCTCCAGCCCCGCCGTCCTCGGCCAATAACCTTCAGAACTTGGCGCGACACGCGAGCAACGTCAACGTCCCGCACGATGGCAGCGGTCACGCGCCATCGGCACAACTGCGAATCGAGAGGGAGGAATAACCAGTGCCAGAAACAGCTATACCCCAAACACCTTATGTTCGCGCCCGTCAGGAGTGGGATGAACGGTTTGGCGACCAGATCAAGAGCAAGAACAACTGGCGTCTGGTGGCGTTCATTGCGATGGGAACGACGTTCTTTTGCGTGGCCGGCATGGTCGCCATCGGCTATCGCTCGAATACGGTGCCCTATGTCGTCGCGCTCGACGATGTAGGGCGGGCGGTTCCGGTCATCCCGGCCAAACAGGTCGCGGTCAAGGATGTGCGCCTGCAAGAAGCGGTGGTCGCGCGATGGATCACGGACCTACGGACGGTCGTCACGGACGCGGTGGCCCAACGACGCCTGGTTGATGAGGTCTATGCACAGACCGGGAAAAACTCCCCGGCGTCGGCCACTATCACGGAGTTCTATTCGAAAAGCTCGCCCTTTGACCTACTGACGAAGGAGACCGTTGATGCTTCGGTCGAATCCATCGTCCAACAATCTTCCAAAACCTACGAAGTGGCCTGGACGGAAGTGACCCGCGACCTGAGCGGCAGTCTTGTGGCCACTCATCGCTATCGGGCCTTTGTCTCGGTGGTGACGCAAGAGGTTACGGACGCAAGACAGGCATTGGTCAACCCGCTCGGCCTCTACGTCACGAACCTGACCTGGGGCGAAGTGGTCACGACGGGCGGTGACGCTCAAACCGGAAATGCCCAATCAGTGAATGGAGGTAACAACAGATGAAGTGGCTCGCGGCAATCATGATGGCAACCGAAATAGCGAGTGCGGCGGTGGGCGTGGCTGCCTGCGCTCAAACCGCTCCGGCGCTCACGCCACAGCAAAAGCAAGAGCTGTCTACCTACAACTTCAAAGGCGCAGAAGCGGCTTTGGAGGCACAGGATATTCAACCAGCGTCGAAGCCCAGCGCGCTGACTCCGATTCCTCCATTGAAGGTTCCTCCAATCACGAGCCGGAGTCTACCGGCTCAGTCATCCCCCGCTGGCGCTCCGGCGGACAAAGGCCCTGAGGTTCCGCTCAACTGGAGACCTCCTCATGCGGAGCTGAACGCGGCAGCGGTCAGCGCGGCGGAGGTTTCCCGTCAATGGGAGACCGGAGTCGCCACGCCCACGCCCGGCGCGGACGGCAAGGTGGTTTACATCTTCGGCCAGGGAATGCCCGTCTTGGTCTGCGCTCCGCTGCGGGTCTGCGCAATCGAGTTGCAGGCTGGCGAGCACCTCGAAAGCCAACCCCAGATTGGCGATTCCCGCCGCTGGGAGATTACACCCGTTCTTTCTGGTTCTGGTCTCGATGAAACGCCGCTGCTGATCGTGAAGCCGATTGAGGCTGGTCTTGAAACCGACTTGATCGTTTCCACGGACCGCCGAACCTACGTCTTCCGGCTCGTCTCCGATCCCACGCGCTATGTCTCCCGGCTGGCCTTTCAATATCCCGGCGAAGATGCCGTCAAATGGGCAGCATTCCAAGCTCGACAGGATGCTGCAAAGCACGATGCCGAGGCAGTGGCGGAGCAGGCGCGCGAAAAAGACAAGCGGGCTGGCGTAGTGCCGTTGGCGGAGAACGCACTCGACACCCTCTACTTCGACTACAAGCTCAGTGGGGACGCGGCCTACCGTCCCCAGCAAGTTTTTGATGATGGCCAGCACACCTATCTGATCTATTCGAACGATGGCCGATTCCGTGAGCTGCCGACGCTCCTGATCCAAGTGAACGGTAAGTCGGAGCTGGTCAACTTTCGCGTCGATGGCTCGCGCTATATCGTGGATCGGCTCTTCGACAAGGCGATTTTGGTCGTCGGTGTCGGCAAGAAGCAGACCCGTGTGACCATCACGCGGGCGACACCCTACTCCGGCAGCACCGGAAAGAGGAGCTGAGTATGGCGATAACAGGAGAAAATTCCAAACCGCTCGATCTTGAGAGCGCGGCAGCCGAGCAAAGCGCCCAGCAAAGTCAGGATGAGATCAGAGACGCGGCACAGACCGATAAGGTCGTGCGCGGCGTCAATGGCAGTCTCACCCCGAAGGCGCGCAAACTCCGTCCGCTGGCCGGGATCATTCTTATTGTTCTGGTCGTTCTGGCCGCCGCCTATATGCGGCATGGCCTCGCAAGCCGCAACAATAAAGCCAAAAAGCAGACAGAGACAGCACAGGTTGGCTCGGGGCCAGCGACTACGGTCGAAAAAGGGATGCTGTCTGACCAGGCACGGAACGGACTGGACATAGGTCAATCCCACGTCCCGGCATCTGCCGCCCAGCGTTCATCCATCGCGACCGGCGAGTCCCCGGCAGGCCGGTCAACCTTGATGACCGGGACGGGAACCGGTGCCCAAACCAGCTCCATCCCTCCCCTTGAATACCGGCAGACCCCGGCCTCGACCGCAGTCAACGGCTCGCTGTCGTTTGCCGAGCAGCGGCGGCTGGAGGAATACAACCGGGAACGCGAGGCAATGGAGGCGGCAACCTCAGTCAAGGGCAACCTGCCCAGCGAAGACAAAGAAAAGGCGTCGGCAGGGGCAGATCCACTCCAAGCAATCCAAGCCGCCCTCATCAATGCTCAGTTGGGAGGCCGCGCTGCACAGGGGAGCCTTCCCCAAACCGCCAGCTTGTCGGCTGGCGGTTTGGGGCAGGCGGAGCAACGTACCGACTATGAGCGCCAGAACGATCAGGAGCAAAAAGCCAGCTTCGGACAGCAGCACGGTAAGCAGGAATCTGAGTACCTGGCAAGCACTCGGAAGCCCGCTCTAAGCCGGTATGAAATCAAGGCCGGATGGCTGATTCCGGCTGTGCTGGAGCAGCAGCTCAACTCCGATCTGCCGGGATTGATCCGAGCACTCGTCCGTGAAAATGTGTATGATTCTTCTACTGGCAGGTACATTCTAGTACCGGCTGGAAGTACACTGGTGGGGATCTACAATTCCCACGTCGGGTATGGTCAAAACGCCTTGCAAGCGGTTTGGCGGCGCGTTATATTTCCTGATGGAAGCAGCCTTTCGCTCGGCGGCTTTGAAGGGGACGACAGCACTGGCGCGGCAGGATTTCGAGACCAGGTGAATAACCACTGGGGCCGAATCCTTTCAGGCGCTCTACTCACGTCGCTTTTCTCTGCCGGGATCGAGGTAAGCCAGGGGACGAACTCCTCGGTTTTGCAATCGCCCAGCGTCGGACAAACGGTGGGCCAGGCGGTGGGCCAGCAGGTCGGCCAACTGGGAGTCGAGGTGACGCGCCGAAACCTGAACATTCAGCCGCCGATTGTCGTCAGGACGGGTTACAGGTTCTTTGTAAGGGTTGAGAAGGATATTCCGTTCAACGGTCCTTACTCACCGATGAGAGCAGAGAATGGATCTCGACAGAGATCAGAATTTAGTCTTGGAAGGGTAAACAGTGGCAGTCAAGAAGGCGGCGAAGAAAGCAGTGCGGAAAGTGAACCGCGAGGGGCAGCGGTGGACGGACGACCGTCCGGGAATGACGCTACGCCTCCCCATTGATCTGCGCGAAGCAGTCACCGAAGAGTCTCGCGTAAAGGGCGATCTGGCCAAGATCGTCCTTTTTGCTTTGAGCCACGTTGAGCGCGAAAAAGTAGACATCATGCAGACCCGCAAGGCAGGCATGGAGCTTTCCAACCCACAGCTCCTCCACGTCGGCGCTGAAGCCAGGCTCAAGCTCAAGGAATGGGCCGAAGCGGAGGGCGTGAGCGTCAATGCGATTGTGGTCAGCGTCCTCGAAGAGTTCTTTAGGCACCTCAAGAAGAGCAAGGCGCTCCGGGAAGAATTGCGGTTGGAGATTCGTGCCCACCGAGGTTTCTTGCCAAGCTAATAGGCAATGAAGGCCGTTTTTAATTGCGACTTCAACTGCAATCTACTCGTGGACAAAGATGATCACTGACTTACGTACAGCATTAGTTCAGTCGTCTACTCACGCCGGGCCTCCTCTGGTGATCTCAGACAGTCCCGAGGATGTCTTTCCTCTCATTGGACAAATCAGACAGAATGCTGATGCAGAGCGAGATGCTTTTGGCTTTTTGCCCGTATCAGCTTACGAATCAGCCGCGCAAGCAGGTCATCTCTATGTCGCATTGCGCCGGAATAATGGCAATACTCATTTGATGGGGCATGTCCTATTCGGAGGTCGTTTTCCTCATCTCCGCATCCATCAGCTTCATGTAGCAAAAAACTTCAGGAAGACGGGTGTTGCGCGTTCGCTAATTAGTTTTTTGGCGAATTTCGCCGAACGTGTAGGATACATGGACATTGTGGCTAGAGTTGCTTCCGACCTTCCTGCCAATAAAGCATGGGAACAATTTGGCTTTGGTGTGGTCAGAACCCTCCCTGGCGGAACAACACGCAACCGAACAATCAATGTTCGGGTCAAGCACTTAAACACACCGACGCTCTTCGGTTATTACGAAGGTGCGCCAGTAAAGGGCCTACCTGCAATCAGGCGTGGCATTCCAGGGTATGTGCCTGTCTATGCAATTGATTTGAACGTATTCTTCGATTTCGTAAAGCAGCGTTCTCGCTCTGAGCAGGTCGGCCAGCTTATCGCTGCTGCGCTAGACAACATGCTCAGGATCGTAGTCACAGAAGAGTTTGCCATTGAGTTGAAACGCAATCATAAGCCCAATACTCCCGATCCACTGTATGAGTTTGCGCTTCAGTTGCCAACAATATCTCGACCGGATTCGAATACAGTCCAGTTTTTGTCTAAAGAACTCGCGGACATCGTGTTCCCGGAACGGGCAAAAAGAAATGCTCTGACTGTTCAAGATAATTCTGATCTGCTCCACCTGGCTACCGCAGTTTTCCATACTGCAACAGGTTTCATCACATCTGAAAAGGCTATGGTCGCTCAAGCCGATCCGATTATGAAAAAATTCGGAGTCCAAATTATCGATGTTGAGGCCATTTCAAGACTTCTCCAGACCAGTCAAGCACGAGCGGCCACTGTCGAATATAGATTCGCTGGGAAAGACCTGCGCATATCAGAACTGACAGAGCAACTCCAAAGCAACTTTGTTTCAATAGCGGAGAAAGTAAGCATCCCCGTTGATACACGCGGATTGGTGTGGCCAAATCAGTTGCTGTCACTGCATTCCAGATCTATCGCTGTGTCCCTCGACGGGATTCTCATTGCGGCTGCTGTGTGGAATTGCTCGTCCAGACTTCACGATGTATTGTGCCCAACAATTATTGCGGATGAGGATCATCCTGCTATAGAGTCAGCGATTGACGCACTCTTGCTCGCGTTGTCAGGCGAGGCTGTTGCAAATGGGCCGGGACTCATTCGTCTAGAAATTCCACAAGCGCACACAATTACGCGTGAAATCACGTTGTCACTTGGATTTACAGAAACATCATCGACAACACCGGGAATGGGATCATATCAACGTCTCGCACTCGGAAAACTCATCACCGAAAAGAACTGGTGTTCATTACGTACATTGATTGCGGATAAGACCGGCGTATCCGTCCCAGACACATTGGCAGCGTTGGACTCCGCAGGGGAATCAGTATCACTTTCCAATCAAGCAGGCACACGCTTTCAGATTGCATTTGAAGACTTTGAAACTGCACTTTTCCCGGCGCTGTTTCTTCTAGGCTCACGAAATTATGCAATCGTTCCAATAAGAAAAACATTTGCCGACCAGTTGCTTAATACCTCGCTACAAATGTCTTTGTTACCGTCAAATGCTGCAGCGATGTTTCACGAGCGCGTCTATTATAGAACGGCTCGCAATTTGTCGTTGTTGTCGCCTGGGTCGATTATCGTGTTTTACGAATCCGGTCGAAATAATGGTAGGTCGGCTGCTGTAGCTATCGCTAGAGTCCGTGACACAGCTCACGTTCCAAAGAGTGAAGTCGCTGCCGTCTTACTGCGACATGGTGTATTGAATGAAAATGAGATTGGAAAGCTCACCAAGGGAGAACTGATCGCTTCAACCGTCTTTGACGGAGTGATCAGATTTACAAAACCAATACCGCATTGCCTGCTCAAACAATTAGGAGCAATCGATGGAGCCAATCTCATTACGGCAAGGCAACTCACAACTGCACAAGTAACTGCAATTGCTAAAATCGGAGGACTACTTGAGCAGTAAGGTTCTTGATATTGTGATTTCGGTCAAGGAGCAGTACTTGGCCATGATTCTGACTGGCGAAAAGAAGGTTGAGCTTCGCCGCAAGACCGTGAATGTTCCTCCAGGGAGCAGAGTCTGGCTCTATGCGACGTGCCCGAGTGCACATATTTGCGCTTATGCGACAGTTGAGAACATTACGAGCGATTCACCACAGGTGATATGGCGTAAATACCATCGTGAGGTGGGCATTTCCAGCGAAGAGTACGACCTGTATATGGCTGGCGCTTCAGTCGCCTGCGCTATTAGGCTTAGAGATATTCGACGTATTAACCCTGAGTTATCCTTAGCAGAGCTTCGTAGGCAGGTTAGGGGATTTCACCCTCCTCAGTTCTTCAAAAAACTGACAGAGGGCAGCGCTGAAAGTGTGCTCTTACGAACTCGTGCTTCCTTGCCATGAGCTACTGGCAGAGGGTTACCTTCCGCATTGTGATTTTGAAAGTGAAAGTGCGGAAATCATCCGCTGTTTCAAGGGGCGGGCATCCTGGGCGCAAATGCGCTCGATATTATTAAGCCTTCCGTTCAGACTCGCGATGTAATTTTCTCGCTGATAATCAGCAATGCAGCCGATTTCGAGCTTATGAATCGCAGCTCGTATATCGCTCAGCTTATCATTGGGCACTCGAATCTTCTTGTTTCCGAGCCTTACTCCTGTTATTACTTTGCTGTCGTGTCCATTCAAAATGACGCGCTTCTTTGAAGACAGCTTGAATCCATTGGCTGCCAAGGCCTGACGAGCCAGTTCCATCACTGAGCGCGCTTCCTCGCCGGAAAATATCAGGTCATCGACCCAGGCAGTTGCAGTGATATTCTTCTCTGAACATTCATCCAAAACTGGGCCGTAAATCGATGCAAGGAAGATGTTCGCAAGAGCTGGGCTTGTAGGAGATCCCTGAGGAAGGTGCCAGTCGTAGGTTGTGAGTTGGGTTAGAAGACGGGCAATGGCAGGCGAGCAATGCAAAATCTGCTCCCAAACGAAATAGACATGTCTGTTGGTCACGTTAGGGTAGTAGCTCTTAACGTCCAGTTTTACAACGCACTCGCTACCGTGCAAAAGGTGCTCAGCTGCGTGCGCGTTTACACTGCATTTGGAAACTGCCCCGAAGAGAAAGTGTGGCAGTTTCACTGGGCGAAGCAACCGATTCAGAATTTTTTTCTGGACCCGCTTCAACTCCTTCGAGGGATTGTCTATGTTGCGAACTTTTCCTGTTTTCACCTCACGTTGAAAAGGCTTTGCAGGTTTTGTTTGCTGAAATGGACTGTATTCAGTTCGCCAGTTCTTTGCGAGTAAGCGTAATGTTTCCCGATCCTCTCCGAGACGATATTCGAGATCGCGGAGACTTGTGATTGGTGTTTCCGAGCGGTCTTCCTTCGCTGGGGTCTTCGGTCGGTTCGTCATTCGATACCTCTAGCAACAACTTTGTTAGTGCCAGAGAAAGGCTCGCAATATGCTCATGCGAAACCTTCTGCACATCAGCTTCCTCGCTACCCAGCAGACTGAGTAAGTGGAAGGGTATTTTGAGAGACCTTGCTATCTTCTCAATTGTGTCAACTGAGGGCTGCCGTTTTCCGGATTCGATTAGGGAGAGATAGCTACGGTCAATCTCCGCCCTATCGGCAAGTTCGCCCTGCGATATGTCCGCCAATGAGCGGGCGATGCGAATTGCTTTGGGATAGTTCATAAATGATTTCGTGTGGTTAAGAAACGGGCTCCCTGAAACTCACTCACTCTGTCCGGACTTTAGAAGTTCAAAAACATCTTTGGCGATCCGGCTTACCACGGCAAAAACTTCTTTTTGCGTGAGCTTTGTTTCGCGTTGTAGACGTTTGAGATCATCAATGCCCTTCTTGAGTTTGCTACGCTGTTTCGACGTCAGTTCGTTGTTGGTGTCACCCAGTATCTTCCTTAGCTGGTCGATACAAGTGTCGATTTGCTTTAATCGCATACTTCCTCCTCCGGTAATTACCGGGGGCGCAGCGGCAGGAACCAGAGTTGGAATACGAACTGAGTCAGGAGCCCTTTCTCTTTGCGGAGCATAGCGACGCTGGGGCGCCTCTAGCTGCCAGTCAGGTTGATGCCTGTCTGGTCTTTGAACGGCAGGAGTAACCTGCCAAGGTACAAACCGTGTACCTCATTACGCTTGTAGCGAACCACAAGCTCCTGGAACCGTTGACTACGCCGGAGGATTGTCAAAGAGCAATCGAACGTCGGCGGTACGCCGACCCAATTTCAAGGTAGCAGAGTTCGTATAGGCTGTCAACAAAAAATGACTCATTGTCACTAATCGATTATTTTTCCTGTAATGGACAGTTTGCAATTACTAAAGTGAACGCCTTGTATCATATTGAAAGAACATCGATTACCCACCAGGAGGTTTGCGAAAAATGCCGAACCTCCCACGGAGAAAAGGCGTTCAAGCCCGTCGGGTGGGACAAACCAAGTCTGACGCGAAGCGGCAGCACATCACAGGGTGGGAAGACGGGCGAAAAAGAACGGAGCCTGCGTCGGCAGACCCCGTTTGAAAGGCTTGGAAGTTGAGCTTTACGCGGCTTTGGCTTTTTTGGTCGCCGTGGGCCGCGCCGCTGGTTTTGGCTGGGCCTTCGCGGCTGTTTTCTTGGCTGCTTGCGCCTTCTCCTTCGCGGCAAACTCCGCTTTGACCTTCTGGGCGATAGCGTCGGTGTCCACTTTGTAGTGCTGGGCGGCGTCTTTGAGCGCCTTGCCTGTCTCCGATTGCGTCCGGGCTGCATGGAGAATTACTGTCTCGACTAGAAGCTGTCCGAGTTCACCTTCTTCGGCCTTGCGGACATAAGCGCCCATCAGCTTCCCGATGGAATCGGATGGTTGCGCCTTCTTGATGCCGCGATTCCGGGCGAGAACCTCGACGCGCCGTTCCTCCAACTGGGGAAGCAAACGCTCGACAATGAAAACGAGGTCGCGCTTGGTGAGGCGCACCGGCACAGCGTCAACGATGGCGGAAAGGACGCGCAAGCCTACGACGTTGGCAATCGCCTCCTCGCGGCGCTGCTTCTCCTGCTCGGCCTTGATGCGCTCGTCTCCGGCTGGCCGTTGCTTCTTCGGACGGTGGACAGGGCATTCGGGGTCAGCGCAGATTTTCCGTACCTCGCCTTTCTCTGTGCCCTCGGTAACGATGGCTTCGGTCATGGATTTGCAAGTCTGGTACTCCGGCCAATCCCTTTGCTTTTTTGCGTTGGGGTCTTGCTGCTTGATCTCGATGTACTTGTTGCGGGGCAGGGCCGCGTTGCCGCTGTCGGTGGCAGGTGCCGGTCCATAGGCAGATGAGATTTGTACCAACTTCGGCTTGGCCGCGATAGTCTGCGCGACAAACCCGTCCAGCTTGGACTGGTAGCAGGCTGGGTCGGTGCAAGCGTCCTCTGCGATGTCGGCAAAGAGTTGCGCATTGCCGCCGGTTCGCTTGGGGCAATTGACACAGGCTCCAGCAGCGGGGTTGACATTGGGGTCAGTCTTTGAGAACGGCGCATCTTTCAGAATGAGCAAGATGTTCTGCTCAATCCACTGGTGAAGATGCCGGACGGGGAGCAAGATGCGCTTGGCCTTGCCCTGGCCGCCGTTCCAATCCTCGCGGAAGCAAGCGGAGAGCGCCTGTTCCTGCTCGGCTGGTTGTAGCTTTGCCAGTAGCAGGGCGTGGCCTACGCCGATTTCGTCTTTGGCGAATGCCTCGGTAACGGCGGCGGTGAGTTCCGTCAACTTGATGCGCTGGGCGCAATAGGAGGCGGATTTTCCAGTCTTGGCGCTGATCTGTTCAATCGAGTATTTCGGCTCGTCAAGATTGAGCAGGGCGCGGAACCCCTGCGCCTCCTCCAGTGGGTGAACGTCGCGGCGTTGAAGGTTTTCAATTAGCTGAGCCTCCAAAGATTCCGCGTCGGTGAGGTTGACAATGCGGACGGGCACAGTTTCCGCCTCGGCAAGCTGGGCGGCGCGGTAGCGTCTGGCTCCGGCGACAATCTCGAAGCTGCGCTCGGTCAGTGGCCGCACAAGCAAGGGCGAGAGAACGCCCTGGCTGCGGATGCTTGCTGCCAATTCTCTGAGCGCTGAATCTTCGAAGAATCGGCGCGGGTTTGTCTTTGATTCGATCAGGCTGGACAGTGGCAGGTCGCGGTATTCTGTGGTGCTCGTGTTCTTCATGGATGCTCTCCTTTTGAGCGGGTTTCAAATGAGGCGGTGACGGTCTGTGCGGACAGGGGCGGTCGCCCTGTCCGCAGATTGGCGGTGGACAGAGGCGGCTAAGCCGCCTCTTCCGTGGGCTGTGTGGCTGTTTCATTTGTGGCTTGCTCTTCCAGTGCTGCGAGAATCACGGCGGAAGTGCGCTGGATGACTTCAAGGCTCTCCGCCAGCAAAGCCGCGTTGCCGTGGTAAAGCTGGATGTAATCGGCGGAAGCGGTGCCGGTCTGGAGTCCGATTGCTTTGCCCACGATAAAAGCGATGGACTCAGCTTCGGTCTCCCGCACAACTTTGGTTGTCGCTGTGCGCCGGTCGGCCTTGTGCAACATTTCGTGGCCAAGCTCATGGACTAAAGTTGCGAAAGTTTCCGCCTTCGACTGCCCCGGCAAAAGTACGATTTTGCCGCCGTAGCTTGCGCCCTGCGCTGGCGCAATGCGCTCGTTGTATTCAAGCTCGATGCCCTGCTGCTGTACGAATTCGACAAGCCGGTCAAGGTGCGCTCCGGCTTCGCCGGTGACTGCGGCGGGTGCGGGAAGCTCGGCTCCATCAGTCTGTGCAACATCGAAGACATAGACGGCGCGAAAACCGACCAAAATGGGTGCGCTCTTTTCATCCCGATTCTGCTCGGTCTCCTCCTGCTTCTTGCGGTTCTTGCCGATCATGGGCGCAAAGATCTGAATGCCTTTCTCGCCCTTCTTCACGCGGCGTCCAAGCTGGTTCCATGTGTACATTCCGGCAACGTTGGTTGCGTCGGGGCGCTGCCGGGCGATCTGAAGAATGTTCCCAAAACTGTAGTTGTGGAACCGGGCCATTGCGTCAAGGTAAGCGGTGAGGGCATCGCTCTTGCCCGCCTCAAGCTGGGCAATGAGGGCTTTTACGTTCTCGGCAATTACATCTTTTGCCGTCGGGCGCTGCTGCTGTTTGGGCTGATAGGTGGACGACTGAACGGGGTTGTTGATGGCGGCTACTGCGCTGCTCATGGGTGCTTCCTCCTTGGTTTTTGCTCTTGCCGTTGGATTGGCAGTGGCATGTGACATACATGCCGAACGCCTCCTGGCGAAGGTGGGGGGTAGCAAGTGCAAGGGGAGGGGTATCTCCCACCCTTGAAGCGCAGCGGAGAGGGCGAAGGGCTGCACAAGCGGAGCGCGGAAGCCTGGGGAAACCCCTTGCGGGCGCGAGGGGGAAACACCCCTTAGCTGCTTTTGCTTTTGTTGTTGCGGTTGCATTTTAGCCAATCAGGGAGGGGCGTTGCGGGGAGGGAACAGCCCCGCTGAGGAGGGTGGCGGAGGACGTGCATTTGCGGCCGCAGACAGGGAGGATGCCTCCTCCCGACAAATCGCACTTTCTTGGTAAACGATCAGATTTTTGATTTGAAGAGACTGAGAGAAGAAGCATCACCATCGAAAGGGAATAGAGGCAACAATGCGATTTATATTGAAATGTACACTTCGTTACGATATACAAGAAGGCAACGGTTTACTGACGTTGCAAGTCTGCCAAAAGCGAGGCACATTCCAAAGAAACGGAGAGGTATTCAAAATGACCACGGCTGAAGAGACTTTGACAAAACAGTATGGACCGCTGCTCAGCATTACTCAATTGGCCGCACTCTTGGACCGCTCTCCTGACGGTTTGCGTATTACGCTTCGATCCTCGGGAGAGTGGGTCAGCAAGATCAACGCAACCCGCTTGAGACTTGGCCGCCGCGTCTATTTCCGCACAGCCGAAGTTGCCGATGTGCTTGGAATCCGGTAAATCGACAAGTGAGTCCCGAACTCACGTCCGTAAGCGCGATACTCGGCCTGAATTCGATTTCGGCTGCCGACAAGCGGGCGTCAGCCTCGCGGTTCAAAGTGGCTGGCCCGCGAAACGGATCTATTGCCTCTCGGCAACCAAACCCACTGCTGGCCATCATGCAAGCTATCCCTACCGAGCGCGCCGTCGATGCAGGTGCGCTCGGCTTCATGGCGAAGTTTCTTGTCCAAACTACTCTGCCGCACAGCGAGCAAGTCGGCACTCAATATGTCCGCACGGACGGCAATCTCACGCTCCGCATCACGGATGTTGGCGGGGCCGGCCTGCCATACGGCAGCTATCCGCGACTAATTATGATCTGGATGACAACAGAGGCCGTGCGCACGGCAAATCGAGAACTTGAGCTTGGCTCCTCGCTGTCGAGCTTCATGGCGCAACTCGGACTCCAAGCGACAGGGGGTCACTGGGGTACCATCCCGCGCTTCCGCGATCAGATGCAACGGCTGGTCGGTGCCGCCATCACGACCCGCTGGTCGGGTGAGTCCAACGGGCAAGCGCACTCAGGCGGAGAGAATCTCCTCGTCGCGGACAGATTCCATCTTTGGTGGACACCGCAAAAGTTGCCAGTAGAACGCCCGGAAAAGTCCTCAGTGACCCTATCGGCGAACTTCTTTGAGCAACTGGTTGCTGCTCCGGTGCCGCTCGATCTGCGGGCGGTCAAAGCTCTCAAAAAGTCGCCTCTGGCGCTCGATCTATACGCCTGGGCGACGCGCCGTGTCAGCTATCTGCCGCGGCCCACGCTGATTGCTTGGGAATCGCTGCGCCGGAGCTTCGGGGCCGGGTACGCCGATACGCCGCAAGGCCGCTCCTGCTTTCGAGTGAAAGTCATCGAAGCGTTCCGCAGGATCGTCATGGTCTACTCGGAATTGAAAATAGAAAGCCAGGAGAATGGCCTGCTGGTTCGGCCTTCCAGTCCGCACATCCCCAAAATTATTCGGATAGGTGTCAAGTAATTCGGTAGAAATGCTCGACGAGCGGTACGGATTTTGCGTCAACCCAGAATCCATTCTGGCTCAAACGGCGTTTGTCAGTAGCGATGTAGCCTTCTTCGCGGCGACTTCTCCAATTCAGTGTGGCTGAGCGATAAACTTATTCCATGGAAACTGAACAGGCGAAAATCTATCACCACCACACTCCCCGCCGATACCTTCTGCCTTGGGCAGATGCGGATGAGCGTATCGCTTGGTATGGGTATGACAAGGTAGACCGCTCCGGTCTTACAGTCGTTGGAGGCGAGAACGATTTCTATAAGTTAAAAGAGCTGACCGTCCCGGACATTGATTGCCTGAAACTATTCATTGACGGCCTCCGAGAAATCGGCAGGGACGGGCATAGACGTTATCTTGAAATGTATACTCTGCCTACTCGAATCAGGAGGAACCTGGAAGAGAGCCACATCCAAAATCCCGAGGCAATGAAGCAGCTAGAGGTCGTCATTTCGAATCTGAACGAAAACTACCACGCAGCCATCGAGAACGGTTTCTGGCCATATCTTGAGGCAATCAAAAATCGCGATTTCAGTTTCTATGAAGACCCCCAAAAGGCGATTGGATTCTTTCATGGTCTTTATGTTCAGTACTTCAGAACGAAAGCCTTAAGAGAGCGACTTTGCAAAAAAGAGAACATTCTATTCGATGACATGGAGCGGGTGTGTGATGTGTTGAGCTATATACTCGCTGTCGAAGCTGGCGGATCTTTTTTCGTGAATCGTAACGAATTTCGGATTCTGGTTCTCGACAACCACACCGAGGTGCCTTTCATCACGTCCGATCAACCAATAATCAATATGCTCACGTCGGGAGGGAGCTGGGACGTCCCAGAAAAGATGGAGCTTTATTATCCACTTAGCCCTACACAAGCGATGCTTTATCTGGAAACAGCAACGCCGATTGGTGGTATCAGCACGAGCGTTTCGATCGATGAAGCTCATCGATACAATATGATGATGCTCGATCATTGTGCTTTCCGCGTATTCTCCAATTCCGAGGAATATCTGAAATTCCTCAAGCAGTGCGCTGAACTCAAGAGACGATCCCACGAATGCACGGCATAAACTCCGGCTTGCAATTGCAGGCGGGTGGGCGGTCAACTGATGCGAACAGCCCTGTTGACACAGGGGGTCACCCTCGGCACCAGATGGTCGTCGGTGAGTTCAAAGGCGATTTTGCAACATTCCAGAATCCATTCTCGCGCAATTGGCGCTTGCGGGGACGAATCACCTTCGAAGGCTTCGTAGACACGGTCGCTTGATCGTACTCGACAAGGCGAGGAACTCTACCTTCCGTCGCTCGTGTGGAGATTCCGGTACCCTCGGAATCCGCGCGCAACAAGCAGCTCAATCATTTCTCTAGCTTCCTTCCTCGCCATCTCTCCATCGCCCAAGGCCTCTTTTAGAATACTGTCCAGATGTTGATCCCAGCCGTGAATGGCCCAGCCGTCCCGGTCCTCTTCAAAAAGCACATGCACGACGCGGACCGCTTCATACGGATACTTTGGAGAAAGTTTGTCGATGGCCTCAACCACGGCGAAATCGGGGCGCAATGACCGGACCCGCTCCAAGATCGGCAGTGCCTGCTCAATGGCCCACTCGTCAGGAAACTTTCCACAGGCCAGCCACCAGCCGAAGGTTGCCAACTCCTCAGCTTCTTCTTTGGAGCCGGTTTTGAGCAACTCCATCCTGGTCTCCCAAAGCCGCATGAACCGTGCCTGCATTTCCTCTGACAGAGACGCACCCTCCTGAATCAGGTTCCAACCGATGTCGCCAACGGCCTGGGCCCGGAGCTTAATGCTTGCCGAGGCGAAAAATTGAACCAATAACTCGTCGCCGAGTTCAATGACGCCGTACGCGTAGTACTGCATCAGATGACCTGCCAGCGTTCGATCATTCTCGCCTACAGAAGCCTCGCCTTTCTGCAATGCCCTGATCGCCATCAGGTAACGCTTGCGCGTCGCCGGTAGAGTTTCGCCGACCGGCCCACAGTATTGGATATAGGAGTTCCAGGCGAAACGATCGAGTGTCTTCTCCCCTTTCGTCCCGTCCTTGCCTGGGAACAGCTTCGGAATGACAGATAAAAACCATTCAAGGCCCAGCCATCCCAAAGTTCGGAATTGCATCCCGAACATCTCTCGGACGGCAGCCGAAGGCTCCTGGGCGGCATCGAGCTTCTGCTCTAGGACCGCGAAGACAGGGGCGAGTAGTGCCGGCGAAGACTCTGCCTCCGGTGTCGCCAGTTTGATCCACCGCCCATAGCGGATGATGGCTTCCACTCCGACGGGGCGAGGGGTATTCAGAGCAAACGAGGCATGGCGACTGGGTTCTTTCTTATATTCGGCCTCGTCTTCGACGGTCGGGCGCGGCAGGAAGCAGACGGCGCGCGCAGGAGGAAGCAGTTCTTCCGCCCGCGCAATATCCAGACGCTTTTCCTCAAGAAACAGATCCGACAAAAAGCGCGCCGCCGACATGTGTGCCCAATTCCAGGTGGCCTCCCGGTTCCAACCCTCGCGGTCGACTTCCGTAAGAGCATCGGTATTCTCGGCTACCCACTGCGCCGCTCTGGCTACAGCGTATACGTCGAACGGTTTCTCGGTCTTGAGAGTGCTCGCAAAGGCATCGAGCAGTGCAGTGATATACGCCGGGTCGAGTTCGGTCGTCAGAAAACTTTCCAACACGCCGCTTGCGTGTTGCGGATCGTCCGCTACCCATTCCCGTAAGGTATTGGCTACCCCCGCGCGCGAAGGCTGCTCGAAGGGCAGGCCTGTGGAGGGCGGTGTCCACTCCTTCAGGTACTTCACCAACGCCTCCGTGGACATTCCCCGGAAGGAGTCAAGATCGGTGGGGCTATGATCCTGCATCTGCCGCACACCCCCGCTGCGGAAGCGGGGCCGCGGCGCTTCGTACTTTTCAAGCAGACGATCGAGTTCACGGGCGTGCACGACATCGAGCACCGCCGCCAGCGGATGTAGCCAGTTCAGTTGCCAGCGTTCGACGATGACGGTCTTTTCCAATTCAACATTTTCGGGACGAACCCGATGCTTCAGATGGTATGCATACGATGCCGGGTCCGGCCCCCGGTCGATCCGTTCGAGTATCTCTGCCAACACATTTTTGGGAAGCGCCGGTGCCTGCTTCTTCAAGAGTTCCGTGAACTCAGGATTCTCTGAGGCGCGCGAATACCTCGACGGTTCGTTGAGAAACCGCGCCACCAACTCCAGATCGGGATGGGCCGCATGAAGGAGCGTGAAGGCGCGCACCCGGTCGAAGATCGGACAGGTGTAGGCGTCGAGCGCGCGCAGGATCTGCTGTGTATGGTCCGCCGGTTGAGTACAAAGAAACTTGACGGCCCCGACGAGCGCACTCACCGTCTCGTTCAGCACCTCGTAGTGAGAACTGTGTTCAAGATGCGGGCGCCAGATCGTCGAGTAGTCATCCGACTTGTCCTGTTGATTGCTGCTGTGGATGGTGACGGCGCGATTGAGATTTTCTGCGAGCGCGGCGAGAAAGCCGTCTGGAATCGCCAGCGATAAGGGTTCAGTCACCGTCCTCAGAAAAAGTTGCGACCAGACGGGTTCTAACTTTGCTTCAGGATCAGGTGCGGGTTTCCAATCAATGGTACTGCCGTCTCCTGCTTCGATAGTCGTGCCCTTCCGCGTGTCTTTGGGAGCGCGGACTTCCAGGATTGCGGACGCGAGTTCGAGCGCAGCTCCCGGCTCTCCCCCCGTCCCCAGGCGTTCGACTAGCGCCGCCGCCTTTTCGGGATAAAGCGGAATTAGCGATCCCTGTTGCCGCACCCACGCGGCTTCTTGCAGGGCAAGGTCTCTCGCCAGCGGTGGAGGTAGCTTTCGAGCAGTCTCAACAAGCAACCGATGAACGATATGGTTATCGCTCGCAAAGCAAGCGGGCTTGATTGCCGTCGCCACCTCCTCTGGGGCAACATCCGCCATGCGCAAGAGATACTCCCCCTCTGGCCAAGGAGGGAAGCGATACATGTTGCCGATATGTTCGGTGCCGGGCGGGTGATCGAAGCGTCCGCGCTTGGCAAGCGGATCGATCCATGCGGGGCTGGCTAGCTTCTCGAAGAAATACTCGTAGTTTCCGCCGCTCTTTTGGATCAGTTCGAGGGCTTTATCCACCTGTGCGTCAGTCGGCATTTTCGCCCTCCGCTAGCAATGCATCGATCGCGTCCAGATCGCTGACCGGACGGGGTTGCATCCGCCGCAGCAAAATGTCCTCTACGGCAAACAACTTGCCGACAAATTCATCTCGTTCGGCGCTTATTCCACCGTGTGCTACCGACTTGAAGTATCCATCCGAGACCATCCAGCCGGAGATTTCGTCTGCTACCACATCGGAAGGTAGCGCCGGCCCCGGCCCGGCCAGTTGGGTCAGCAGCAGAGCTGTCTTCTTCCGGCTCTCTGCCCGATTGTTGTCCGACCAGTCAAAGAAATCGTTGAGTGCTCCGATCAGGGCGTCCGAGACCCCCGATGGACGGCCGGTTGGATCGGGCGCAAGTTGACTGGTTTTTTTCAGCGCGAAGAACGCATTCTTCACCGGGACGAGGCGCTGTTTCATCCCGTCTCCGAACACAGCCTTTCCGCCGGTCATCCTGAGACAATGGGCGATCAACTCGCGGAAGGCGTGAGCCGCGAGTTGAAAGCGATAGGGGTTGGTTTCGTCCGCGAACGCTCGTAGGCCGCCGACATAGATATCGGCAACCAACGGGTCGCGCCGCCCCAACTGTTCAAGGAGCATCCCCTGCTCCTGCCGAAGAAACATGTTACACCCGCCACCCAGACTAACAATGCCCGAGCCGATTCACGAAGCAGCAGCCTAAAGTCACGCGGCCCTCTTAAGCTGCGCTCTGCGTCGGAGGACATGAAAGTAGCCGGGACCGCCCACACCAATCATATGCCCGTCGGGCTGGACGCCAGCGGTTTTGGGATGACGGAACCTGCATTGCGGTCGATATCGTCAAGTCGCCCAGTATTAAGAAATTGAGCTGTCAATTGTCGGGAACAGCCCTTACCACTCGGCGCTAGTCATTCGTGGCGCGGAGCGCCCTTTCCCCCGCTGAGGGGGCGGAGGTTCTCGCATAGCCTTGACACGCGCCGGCACATTTCCACAGAGCGCGGCTGCTACTACAGGCTATCCATATAGGAATACATAAAGGTACTACAGGGCATTCTGGAAACCTTTTGTAATCAATGCGGTGTGGACACCTCGTACACCGTTTATGCGTAAATGTACACCGTTTATGCGTGAAAAAACCGCCATGGATACACCGTTTATGCGTAAACAGGTACACCGTTTATGCGTGGAAAACTTGCGGGATTCACGCTGGAATGTGGATTCCGCTGTCTAACTGCGGCAACTGTTCCATCTGGGCCTCTGTGAAGCTGTTGGCGGCAAGCCCACAACGGCCAATATAAAAAGCCCGCGCCGACGATTGCCGACGCGGGCTTGCCCAGCTAATACTCACTGGGCAGGTGAATCACGTTGTTGGCGAAGTAGAGCTTCACTTCGTCAAGCGGGAAATCCGTGAAGGGAATCTCCTGCGTGTAGACCGGGTTCCCGTTGCCGTCATCGCAGAACACGGTCGCGCTACGGTCGGAGTGAACCTTCAAGTTCCAGACCTGGAACTCTTCGCCGGATACGCGGGCATCATGTTGTTGGGCGATTGCGATGATGTCGAGCAGCCAGTAAGCGCCGCCCTGGTCGGCAAGGAACTTTGCGCCGTCGGTGAAGAGTACTGCGCGGTTGATGCCGTGACGATACCAGTTTTCGGAGCCGGTGAACTGGCGGAGTTGCGATTCGGAGAGTGTTGCTGTGTTCGTCATGTTATGCCTCTTTTCATTGAAGTGACCCCAACGGCGGGGGCAAGAGAGGCACAAAATGCTGCCGAGCAAAGCGCAGCAGTCATAGCTTTTTGGGGGGACCGTGACCGACGGGCATGGGGGAGCCAAAACAGCGTCATTGACGGCAAGCGGCGGCGGCTAAAGTGCCATCCGCCCGCCGTTCATTGGGTCACAGAAAAGAGGCCATTTTAAACACAGCAATCAACGGCAAGAACAAGGAGCTATGACTATCGCTCTGATGCCGCCCGAGCGGTCCTGAACTGCGCTGGTTCTCGCGGGATGCTATACACCTGTAGCGTCAACGACCACGGCAAACGGAACATCCAGCGCCTTGAAGTGTTGCTGCCCACAGCGTACCTTGTCCGCTTCAGTCGTCCTCAATTTCAAGAAGTCTTTCGTGCTCTTCGTCTCTCTCACGAGGTACAGAGTTTCGTCATCATGCTTCACAATTGCCCAGTCAGGGTTATATTTGCCAACAGGGGTGTCAATCTCGAAACCTCCAGGCAGCTTGAGAAACAGCCTAATGTCCTTACGTTCATTCAGTCGCTCAGCAAATTTCCGCTCTATGTCGGACTCATAGACAACATACTCGTAAACGGAGTTCTGCACCTGAACTGCGCTCAGATAGTTGATGAGTTCTTCCTGTTTGAATAGCTCCATCTGCCATTCAAAATCAGGATCAGCGTTGGAGATTCGTTCATACTTGATGCCGTCCACAATAAGCCGATGCAGTTCCGCCTTGAGGGTTGCGGCAACTGCATCCATAAACCGCTGAGGATTAAAAAAGAATTCCGGCAGGCGGCCAGAGCTCTTGAGAATTCTTACCAGTGTGGAACGGGTCAATTCTGTCTGGCTTTGCAGGTATCCCAGCAGGTCTGGCAGCGCCCCATGATACGCGATCCGCTCCGTGCTTTCTGCGCGGGCTTCAGCCTTAACACCGGCTTTCGTTACCTGCAATTCAGCTGTTGCGAAGTGCACTTCGATCTGCTCAATCTTTGGCATCTTGCGCAATGCCGCAACGGAGAGCGTCACGAGTTCATCAGTGCCGAACTCGACCTTGTAAGTAGTCCGCGGTTTAATTCGCTTCCAGAGTTCCTGGAATTCCGGGCTGGCAACAACCTCTTTCCGCAGCACATTCCTGCGCTCATCCTGCTCCTTTTTAATATGCCGTTCCAGTTGGTAAGAAGCCAAGACATCAATCACCGCCGCTTCGTGTTCCTGGTACTCCTCCGGCAAATTCAAGGTGAAGCCTGACCGTTTATGGTCAAAGCTCGGCTGAATTCTGCCATCATCAGCAAGGAACCCTCTCTGGATCAGTACATCCCAGATCGCCTTGGATTCATCCTTGCCAAGCGGCTTCTCTTGCTCATCCACGACTGTCGCAATCTTTGCAAAAGCTTGTATCGGAACCTTTCCAAAAGTTACGCCACAGTCATCCTCGTACTCCTCTTGCAGAGCACGGGCAAAATCCTCATAGCTCTCGTTCGCCACGACGTACAGCTTGTTCACTGCATCATCAAAGATGCGTTGCCCATCCTGATTCACAGGTAAACGCAAACCGCGCCCAATCTCTTGCCGCTTTTTCGTCACGCTCTGGGTTTCGTTGAGCGTGCAAATCTGGAAGACGTTTGGATTATCCCAGCCTTCGCGCAAGGCAGAGTGGCTGAACAAAAAGCGCAGTGGCTCATTCAACGAAAGCAACTGCTCCTTGTCTTTCATAATCAGGTTGTAGGTGTCGTCATCTGCCTGAGTTGATCCACTCGTATCCTTGAAAACGTGCTTCTTGTCCTCAGAGAAATACCCTTTGTGGATCTGATCCGGCGGCAACTTCAGCCACTCCAGTGATTTGTACTTCGGTTCAGCGGCCAGTTCAGCCAGCGCCTTTTCAAAGGCAACGGCAAACTTTCCCTTTACCGCTGTATTGCCGTCATAGCTGCGATAGTTTGCAACACGGTCAATGAAGAAAAGACTCAGAACCTTCAGCCCAAGCGACCGGACCTGAAGTTCCTTGTCCAGATGCTTCTTTACTGTCTTGCGGATCTGAGACTGCCAGATCTCATCGCGAACGCCGCCCTGCTCTTGGCCAAGCCCCAGCACTATCCCGCTATTGAAGCGGACAAATTCGGCTCCGGGCGTGGCGTCTATCTCACTCACGATGTAGCCGTCCTTGTACGCAGCCCGGCCTTCGCTCAAAACATACAGGTCGCTGTTGTTCTTGACGGTGAGGGATTTTTCCTTTGGCCCTTTCGGAGTTTGTACCTGAAAGCGCAGCTTCGCCTTGATGCCGTTCTTGTATTCGATCTTTTCCACGCGCAGATACGCATTGTTTTGACTGCCTGGCGTCGTGGCGCTATCAACCACGATTTGTTTTACTAGTCGCAGCTCATACGCACGGATCGGGTCCAAACGATACACAAGGTTGTAGAGACTGCGATGTGTTGCTGAGTATCGCAATGTACATAACGGATTGAGAGCCTTGATCGCTTCCTGGGACTTCGGTGTGCTGTCGATGCTCTGTGGTTCATCCAGAATCACGATTGGATTGGTCGCCTGCACAAACTCAATCGGCTGCCGTCCACTGAGTTTGTCAATCTCCTTGTAGATCACATTGGACTTGCGCTCATCCTCGCTGTCCGAGAAGTTCTTGCGGAAGGCGTCAATGTTGATGATGAGAATCTCAACGTTGTTGCTGGTGGCAAACGGCCGTAATCGTTCTGGGCGCTTGCCATCGTAGACAAACGACTGCGGCTCCAGGTTGTAAAGAGCTTTGAAGTGTTCTTTGGTGATCTCAATATTCTTCAGGACGCCTTCACGAATGGCAACGCTCGGCACGACGATGATGAACTTGCGAAACCCATACCGCGTGGCCAGTTCATAAATCGTGCGCAGATAGACATAGGTCTTGCCTGTGCCGGTCTCCATCTCCACGGAGAAATGTGGACATAGCCTTCCTGCGATTTCCCATGCTCCAAGTGGGTCGTTCCCTGCAACCTCAATTTCGTTGCGCTCCTGGACGGCGCGGGTGTTCTTCCGCAAGGTGTCATCACTCAGCAACAATTGATTTCCAACTCCAACCTCTGTCTGCACCTGCCCAGCGAATAATCCGCTATCGCCTTGCTGATACACGACGGAGTATTCCGGCTGCTGCAACGGCTGCCCGTCGAAAAGGTCCACCACTGCGGCCACGGCATCGAGTTGGTACTGCTGCTGCGCATCAAACTGAATCTTCATTGCTTACGCTTCCCACTTTGCTTCTGTTTCACTGAACTATCCGGAGTTTCCGGATGGTTGCCTTCAAGCCCGCAATCGAACTATTCGAAAATATCGAATAGTTCGATTGGACTCAGATGGTCTGAAACTTGGTTACGCCCTTGGACTTCATCATGAGCACGGCGTTGGTCTTCAACTGGTCATTGCCTGCGAAGCCTTCGTCCAGACAGACCACATGGTTTGGCTTGCGCTCCGCAATTGCCTTAATCGCCTCGTGTGTCAGCTGCCGCTCCAGGCAGATCAGCATTCCATAGCCGGTCACACCGTAGACCGTTTTTCCTTCCAACGTCAGCGTCTCGATCGGCGTGGTTGGCGGGAAGCCTGTCTTGAGCAGAATTTCGTAGAGCAAGTCTTCGCTGGTGCGACCCGGCTCGATATGATCGATCTGCAATTCAAGCTGCTTGGCAAGCGCATCGGGAGTAGTGGTTTCCGTCGCGGCATTCCATATTTTGAAATTGGAAGTTGCCAGTTTCAGAACACGGAAACCTTCCTTGGATTGGTTGCCAAGTTTCAGCCTACCTTCAGCATCTTTTTCATGGCGCTGAATCACGCGGCGGACACGCTCTTTCGTGATGTCTGCGATGGTCTTGAAGTCCTCGCGCGCTGTCGGTTCCGGAAGTTGGACCAAAATAAATCTGCGGGTGCAGCTGTCCTCCCGATTGGCTTCTAACAGGGCTTGGGCCGTAGTTCCCGACCCGGCGAAAAAATCTAGTACTAGGTCGTCTCCTCGACTCCCAACAGAGACGAGTGAGCGCAGAAGCGACACTGGCTTCGGGTATTCCAGTATTTGCTCGCCAAAGAGTTCTCTAAGCTCTTTGGTGGCTTCCTGGTTGAGTCCAGCGCCAAGCTCCGTTGCATCGCACTCTTTATCGGTGGCTTGAGTGCCCGCGTTGATCCACGTAGACACGGGATTGGTATTTTCATCATCTTCGGGGTCGAATCGCGTCTTATAGCGTGGGCGGGTCATTTTTCCACCAATGTTGTCTTCGGGCCAAATGATATTGCCACCATCAATGTGTCCCTGCATGGTTGTCGGCTCGAACCGCCAAACCCGCTCATCCGGAGGAAAGTATTCGGGGCCAGAGGCATTGCGTCTTATCGGGTAATACTGATTGGGGCGCATCGCACGAGTCATTCCGACAGTAAGATCGGTGCTGCGATAGGACCCCTTGGAATCGCTGAACGGAAAGTCTTCTGCACGTCTCTGGAATCCAAACAACTTCACCTTCTGAAGATCACGGGCGTAGGCGAGAACGTATTCATGATCAGGTGAGATTGGATTTTCCCTCATTCCAGTTGCAAGTCTTCTTCGACGCACAAAGTTTGATAGGAAGTTTTCCTCTCCGAAGATAGAGTTGCAATGCGCTCTTAAGTTGCTAATCTCCGCGTCGTCAATACTGACAAAAATCATTCCATCTTCCCGCAAAAGATTCCGCGCCAAATACAAACGTGGGTACATCATGTTCATCCAGCGGGAATGAAAGCGACCGTCTGAATCCAGATTGTTTGAAAACTTGCGCCCTTCACTGTCAACCTGTCCGGTGTACTCCAGGTAGGTCTGCAAATTCTCCGAGTAGTTATCTGGATAGATGAAGTCATTGCCGGTGTTGTAAGGCGGGTCAATGTAGATCATCTTGATCTTCCCCTGGTACGACTTCTGCAAGAGCTTGAGAACTTCCAGGTTGTCGCCTTCGATAATCAGGTTCTCCGTTTCATCGAAGTTGACGCTCTCTTCGCGGACAGGCAGCAGCGCACCAAGGCTGGGCCGCTGGATGGCCTTGAAGCAGTCGGCCTTGCCTGGCCAGTTCATGCCGTAGCGCTCCTTGCCCACATCTACAACTTCGCCCAGCGCCAGCCGCAGCCGGTCAAAATCAACCTTGCCGCCTTCGGTGCGCACTTCAGGGAAGAGGCGCAGCAACTCTGCCTGCCTTTCGGCAGCTATGTCCAGCGAATTCAGATCCAGTTTTTCGGCTTCCAGATTTACCGTTTTCAAATCGTCTGTCATGCTCGGTCTCTCGTTCTCAGTTCAAGCTCCAACGGATCAGGAACAAGTCCTGCCGTTCCGCCTGTTGTTGCAATCGCTTGCTTGTCTCATCCAGCAGTGTATCTTTGCGGGCATCAATGGTGGCACATGCCTCCTTGTACGCCAGCAAAGCCTCGGTGTGGCGTGCTTCTTGTTGGCGCACCCTCTGCTGCATTTGCAGTTTCTCTGGCAGATTTGGGGCCATCCGCGCCTCCCGCTTGCCTGCACGGATGCCTTCTTCCAGTTCTTCCACGACGGCCTTCAAGGATTTTCGTTGATCTTCTGCCCAGCGGTCGAGCTTTTCCATCTCCACATCGAACCACTTTCCGTTGGTTACGGAGAGGTGCTCAGTAATGGTCTGTTGCTCCAGATCGAGTTGCACCCGCAAATCCGCCTCGGCTACCGGCAATACTCGCTGGCGAACCGTGGCTGGCAGGTCAAAAAGCCGCTTGCAGGCATCAGACTCCATAGCCGCGCCGTTTTCCAGAATCCCGGCAAAAAGCAAATGGTCTTCTGCTTCAAAGGTCTTGATGGTGAGCTTGGCGCACAAGAGCCACCCTTGCCGGCCAATCAAGTTGTCCAGGATAGCAATTCGCTTGCCGCTTCCAGTGTAGTCAAAATGGACCTCCGCCGGGGGAGTATCAGCCTGTTTGCAATGCTCAAGAATGCGCTGTGCCAGTGGATGGCCGACGCGATAAGTATTCACGTCCTCCACCTTTTTACCCATGCGATAGGGGCCTGGGTTGATCGGCTCATCCGCAAAGGGGTTGCGCTGAAGCGTGAAGGCATGGCCTGTGGGTTCAAAACGCGCAAAGGGCTCAAGGAAGAATTGCGTTGGTGGGGTAGCTGCCTTAGTACAGTGCCCCCTACAGGTTGTGTTTTTCAATCTGATCACGAGATCGCGATGGCCTGTACCGAGTTGGGGGAGTGACGACAGCGTTTTGCAGCAACCGGAGAAAGAGTAAGCCGCGACGGCGAGAGTGGCGGCGATTGAAGCGGAAGGCAAATTCATTGAGATAGGCATCCAGATGCGCAGCTGTCACTGATCCTTGGTGCGTGCCGAGCAACCAGCGTTTGAGCAGCGAAGCAATGCGATGAACCCCAGGCATGGAAACGTGTGCCGGATCGCCGCTGCTGGAGAGGTTGATTCGCTGATGCCTGTATTCCTTTTCCGGAAGGCCGTAGTAACCCCGCCATCCGTCGGTACGAACCTCCGTGCCTGGCTCAACCGCCGCCGAGACAAAAGGAACCAAGCTGGCACCGGAAACGTCGTTAATTCGTTGTATGCGGACACGGCCAAACCCCTTTGGCGACAATACTTCGATGGCCATCACCACGATGAACTTGGTCTCGGCGCCGCGCCCGCGAACACCGCGCTCGATGCCGCCCACATAGGTTTCATCGACCTCGACCGAGCCATGAAGCCGATCTCGTCCAGGCCGCACCATGGCCGTGCGCAACTTCTGCAAGATGGTCCAAGCGGTTTGATAACTTCCCAGCCCCAGCAACCGTTGTAGGCCCAGTGCGCTGACACCATGCTTCTGGTTGGTCATGTACCAGGCCGCGGCAAACCATTCCTGAAGCGATATCCGGCTGCGGTCGAAGATCGTTCCTGAAGTGACTGATACTTTGCGGCCGCAGCCCGAGCAAGCCCAGCGCCCATCTGTCGTCAGCCAGCCTTTTCCCTGCTCACACTTTGGACAGCGAAACCCGGCTGGCCATCGCAACTGCTCCAGATACGCGACACAAGCCTGTTCATCGGCAAACCAGGAACAAAACTCCTGCCATGTTCCCGGATATGGTGGGTAAACTTCCAAAGTTGGAGAATCAGCAACCACTACATATAGAGTCTACTGTACTAAGGCATCTACCCCACTTGCGTTGTTTTCCAGAGCCATGCTTCAAAGCGATTGAGCGAGTCCGCACTGGCAATGCGTACTCGCTCGATCACTTCTTGATCGAAGTTGTTTAGCAGTTGTTCCCGCGCCTCTGTGCGCTTCTCGCCGATTTCACTTTCCAATTCCTGCTGGAGTTGGTCGAACTCGAAAGAGATTTGCTGGGGAGTACGGCAACGCTGGTAAATGCCGATAATGCGCTTTTCAAAATCGACACCCGATTCAATCGCTCCCAGAACTTCATCGCTCGCGCCAAAGATGCCGTTGAACAACCTGAATTTTTCATCGAGCAACTGATATACACGCTGGTCTGCCGCATTGTTGCGGTTCAGGAAGTTGACCACGACGACATCGAACTTTTGGCCATAGCGATGGCAGCGTCCGATGCGTTGTTCGATCCTCTGTGGGTTCCATGGAAGATCGTAGTTGACTACGAGGTTGCAAAATTGCAGGTTGATGCCCTCGGCGGCAGCCTCCGTGGCAATCATGATGGCAGCTTCATCCCTGAAATAATCGACCAGCGCCGCGCGCTTGTCTGCTGTTGGGGAGCCGGTAATCCGGTCTGTTCCGGCGTGGCGCTCGATCCAGTCGCGATAGATCTGCTGTGATTTTGGATCAGTATTGGAGCCGTTGAAAAGCACGACCTTACCCGCGAATTGTGTCTGCTCAAGAATCTGAAAGAGGTACTCCTGAGTGCGGCGGGATTCAGTGAAGATAAGCGCCTTCTGCTGGAGCGCTCCACTGGGCGCTGCACTGCTTTGGCCCTTTTGCGCGTTCACCGCGGCCGCAAAACCCTTGCGCAGCGCCGTGAGCAGGACTTCTCCTTTGGAGTTTTTTTGAATGCTGCGGGCAAGAGCGTGGAACTCCCGCAATGTATCCATCTCCTGCTTCATTTCCTGAAGCTGCTGCGGGCTGAGTCTGGCTGTGACGGCTTGCTCTTCTTCCTCGCTCGCCTCGTCCTCTTCTGCCCACTCGTCCTCAACCTCTGGAAGCATCTCAAAGTTATCGCCTATCTCGTCTGGAGGCGTTTGAATAGGCTCGGCTGCATCACTCGCCGCCTGGAGCTTGTTGGCAAGGCCTTGCAGGGTGTCTGAGATTGCATAGGTCGAAGAGGCCAGGAGCTTGCGTAGAATCAGCGTCATGAGCTGCCGCTGGCTAGCTGGCAGAGCATACAGGGTTGGACGCTGTAGATAGTCTGAAACCAGATCGTAGAGCCGCTGCTCATCGGCGCTGGGCATAAACTCCTGCACGATGGCATACCGAGTGGTATAGCAGCCCGTGGTGCAAGTCTGAACCCACTGAGCAGAAAGTTCTGAAGTATCCACAGGCTCTGTTTGTAGAATGAGCTTATGGCGATGGGCACACGCAAGCAG
>Ga0307375_10000250_pt1 | contig 72718 bp, 75 predicted proteins | sample TR1MG_FD_202531 | JGI IMG/M metagenome (GOLD analysis project Ga0307375, IMG submission 202531) | Soil microbial communities from Risofladan, Vaasa, Finland - TR-1 | ecosystem: Environmental > Terrestrial > Soil > Coastal area > Acid sulfate soil | place: Finland: Risofladan, Vaasa | collected... | reverse complement strand
GATATAGAGCGATAACGGACGGTCGACACCGCCAATTTCGCGTTTTGCCACCCACCGCCCGTAGCTTTCGGCATTGAAATGCTCGTCAAAACGATCTGCTGTGGGATAAGAAGTATATCGAGGCCCGTTCTTGTCCAGCCGACGTATCAGCTCCAGGTCCACCACCAGTTGATTGACCGAGTTATCCATAAATCCTCCTTAAATTGCCAAGCATTATGCCATCTAGCTGCCTGAAACACACCTGATGATGCGGCAAGCACTTGAGAATCCCACTGGTTACGATCCGCTCCCCAAACGCAATTTGGAGCACACTTAACATCCAACCGAGATTGGGCATAGCTGATTACAGGAAGTTCAATCGCCATAATTCGGATATAGGGCCACCAATTATATGTAGTTTGGTTGATCCATGTCAGTGCATTGATACACGTTTGCAGTTATGTTTCTGCCTATTCTGCTGAGTGCTGAAAAAGCGCACTTTTCGCAGTTGCTGCGTTGGGTGGGAGCGGAACGGTTAGAACCGGGGACATGATTGAAGCTCATTTCGGATGTGGCGGCATGAAACCAGAATATCTGCAACTCGGCAATGTTAATTGCTTGGCTTTATAGCTGTAACAAAGGAGTGTGTTGTTTGTCTCGCGGCAGGAGACAAATGACACCTTGTTTTCTTGATGTTATTATCAGCTGTGCCCTTGGAATAGGGATTGTTAGTTTTATTATCTTTGACAGAGGAGCTACAAATGCTTGAACCGGATACAACGACCAGCGAAGTTATCTTTATGTATATAGGTATATTTGTTTTTTTATTTGGCTTGGCTTTTATTCTAATGAAAAAGAATTCCTGATTTGTTTGTCTGGCGAGGGGACGCAATTGCGTTGTCGCGCATTAGGTGCTGGTAATTAAAAATTTTAGAGTGGGGAGGGGTACATGAGTAAATTATCCAATTTGGCGTTGGTAGGCTTGGGGACAGTCGCCATGCTGGCTTTTTCAGGAGCAGGCTTTGCTGATGAAGGTGCTGTCACTGCAAATCCCGCCAATGGGAAAAATATCTTCGAAAACGGCAAGGGCGACAGCGTTCCGGCTTGCGCTACATGCCATGGCGACAAGGCAATGGGCCAGGATGCGATGGGCACCCCCAGGCTTGCAAATATCGGCTATGTATACATCGTCAAGCAGCTGAACAATTTTGCAGAAGATAAACGCAAAGATCTGACGATGGATCAGATGAATGGTATTGCAAAAGGGCTAACTCCCCAGGACATGCGTGATTTGGCATCATACGAGGACACCTTCCCACTGGACAATCCTGAGCGTTCCGATCTCAACCAGCTTAAAACCGATGGCACGGTGGTAGGTGAGACTTTCAAGGGCAAACTCCTGGTTCGCTATGGCTCTGATAAAGTTTCTGCTTGCCAGACCTGTCACGGCTTTGATGGCCGCGGTGCGGATCCGGTTTTTCCGAAGATCGGACATCAGAAATATGTATATCTGGTCAATCAGCTGACACATTGGCGTGACGCTTCCCGTGCGAATGATCCAAAGCAGATGATGGAGAAAATCGCCCGGAATCTGACTGACGATGATATCCACAATGCAGCAGCTTACCTGTCTCAAGCATCCGACAGTACGCTTGGTGACGGGTTGGAAATTGACAACGAAACTGTTTTGAAAAACGTTAAAATCGTCAAGTAACGTATTGTTAGGCATTCTTGCACGTTCTCCCGCGCCAAGTGTTTTGGTGCGGGAGGGTTGATGGAGACTGGTCTGCACTGATCAGTCTTTTTTGCTTTGTGAGAAGCTGATAAAATGCAGTCGCTCATAAGCTTTATGTTGAATCGAGATTGGTGATGATGAAAAAGGGAGAAAAGATTCTTTTTGGGGTGGTGGCATTTCTGATTGTGATTACTGTGATTAACTTTACCGTATTACAGAATGCCAGCCATAACAGTGATAAACCGTTGTTTCCGATTCTGACGCACTACGATTTTTCCCCTGCCGGCATGCGCGGTTACAGCATATATGAACATAACAATTGCTACGATTGCCATAAGGCGGTCGGGAGTGGCACCAGCATGGGCGTGACCCTGGATGGTTTGGGTTCAAAACATGATGTAAATTATTTCTACAGTTTTCTCAAGGAACCTGAAAAAACCTATGGTGCAAAGACTTTGGACCATGGTGCGCCACCAAAGGATGCTGCTTATGTGTCGTCTCTTCCGGACTCGGATTTGCATGACATGGCCATATTCCTGTCCGAACTAAAATCCGATCAAGGTTCTTCCTCATCCTTCGAACCGCCCAAAGGTAATTCCAGTTTTATTGACGCCATGGTTGATATGTGGACGCCAGCAGGTTGGAGAAGCAAGTATCGGGATATTCGCGACTGGATGAAATCAAAATCACAAGAGGATCAGCATGACAAAAAGCAATGAACTGAGCGCATCAGACAACAAGGAATTCACCAGATACATTTTATTGTTTGTATATGCGTGCATTATTTACAGCATCATCGGTTTTTCCTGGGGTGCCATCATGGGCGGAGTCCCGGCTTTCAGGCATTTTGTTGATTACAGCGCCCATGGCCGTTTGATAACGCTGGCGCATGGACACATCAACCTGCTGGGCTGGGTAGAAATGGCCATATTCGCCTCCCTTTACTATGTGGTTCCCACCGTATCCCGCCGGCCCATCTACAGCTTGCGCCTCGTTAAAATTCACTTCTGGATACATAACTTCGGGCTGATCGGAATGGTGGTATTTTTCTTTTCCGCAGGACTGGTCGGGGGACTGAGCACGGGTCCCGATACCGAAAAGCTGGTCAGCCATTTGCTTGCATTTGTCGGCATATTTGGAACATTGGTTCTGATGGCAAATATCATATGGGGCTACAACCTTTACAAAACCACGGTAGGATGGCAGAAGCAGGAATGAACAACCGTTTGCTGTTCTCGGTTTGCTGCATGGTAGTGCTGGGCTTGCTGGGTGGATGCGGCCAGGGAGGATTGTCTGCAGGTTTCACGATCGGGCAAAAGGCCCCCAGCCTGGCCACCAAAACCCTGGCTGACGTAGGGGGAGACTTCAGCAGAATCACCACCTATCGGCAACCCGATGCGCGCATGTACCAGTATTCGATCGATAAGGCCCTGTTAACCGGGAAACCCATCGTGCTGGAATTCGCGACTCCCGGACATTGCACCAATTGTGACGAGCAACTGCAAGTGCTTAAGGCAATTCTCGATAAATATCAGGGACAGATGATATTTATCCACATAGACCAGTATGAAAACCCGCAGGCGTACAAAGCTTATCAGGTCATGGGTGACCCCTGGACCTTCCTCATAGACAAACATGGAATTGTTCGTTTTGAACGGGCGGGTGCTACGCTGTACGGCGAACTGGATGCCGCCATCAAACAGTATCTGCTGTAAAGCGATGAGCCAACCTTGATCGCAGCAGCAAAATAAATTCAAAGAAGTGGATGGGTGGCAGAAACATGGCGGATAAGGGTACAGCAGCTACGATGCAACTTGAGCTGGTTCAGGATCGCAAAGGCATGGTATGGGATTTGTTACTTTACATCCCAACGGTAGTTGCGCTTGCTTCGATATCGGCCAGTTTTTGGTATGGCGATAACCACAACATGGGATATTTATTTTTTTTCCTGACCTGTTTCTTTTTTATAGCCGGTTTTAACCGGGTATTTAAAACTCGGTTGATGTTATTGCCGACAGCACCGATAAGTCTAAAGGTTGACGGGCAAAGTATAGGGTTGGTACTGAGAAACGGCGCGCAGGTAGATTTGGTTAAAAACCTACGCTACTACCCAGATTATGCGGGCAAGACCTTCGGTATTTCCGGCCTGGATGGCGGGGGAAAGCTGCTGCAGTTCGTGTTTCACCGGGGCCAGTTTGCAACTGTGGATCAATATAATTCTGCCCAGGACCTGTTAAAACGCTACAAAAAATAGCAGCAGTCTATCTCTATCTGTAAATAACCGGACAACCACGCCACTACTTGCGTCCCGAACGTCTTTGAATGACATCCCAGGTCATGTATCCGATGACACCGGCAACGACCAGGCAAGCTAAAGTAATGATCTGATATTCCGATTCGGTGCTGACCAATCCGCCTATGAACATATGCACCGCATAGCCGGTGATGAACAGCGCACTGAGCGCAACTACCACATAAACCAGGATTTCGCCTAACACGCTATCTGCTCACTTTTTTAGCGCTATTGGGGATTGCTTGACTTCCACAATGACCCCCCCGCGTTGCAAGGCAACAGTCTCGACCTTTCCTGCGTCCATCAAAGCAAGATTGTGGGAAAGCGATCTATTCGCAGGATCGCGCGGATCGAATACCAGATATTTCAATCCCTGCAACATCGCGTACAAGGCTTGCTCGTCCTTTGCGGCGGGAGGCAAGGCCAATGTGTCGCAGCGGCATGCCAGCATGGTCCGGGCCGGCCATTGACTGGCTATCCGCATCGGCTTGTCCGCGGGGGGATTTTGCCGATGCCCGTCATTTGGCAAAATCGCGATATCCTCAACGAAAGATTTGATCAAGCTGTCACTTGGTCCAAGCTGGCCCGCCATCATATTTTGATAGCGAGTCTTGTCTATCATCATATATGTTGTGGAAATCACGACAATCAGGACCAGAACCACGCCGCGTTGCTGCCAGAATCCACCCTTGAAATCGGTATCATTCTGCAACAACAAGGGCAAACCCCAGTATAAGCAAATTGTCAGCGCAATCATGCCGAGGGTTTCATCCCCGGTCAGCATACTTATGATGAGCGCGCCCAGCAAAATACGCCCCAGAAAATCAGCCCATAAATTTTTCGCCTGTTTCCAGATCACCACGAGCAGGACAAACAGCATCCCTAGTCCGCTTATCCACTTGCCGGTTCCAAGGGTTTTGGTGTGGCTCGACCCCAACAGCATGCCCGACAAGCCCTTCATCGGGTTTGTAAACCACGCCACATGACTCCATCCCAAAGTCAGGATCAGGCCGAAAACAACAGTGAAGACGATCCCGACGAAAAAATAACTTCGTTGCTTTTTATTAATTGGCGCTTCATACCAGGACCACAGTAAAGCCAGGGGGTATGCAAGGCCCGCCGGATGAAGTGTGACGCTCACCAGGCATAACAATAATTGCGCAAAATACATTCCACCGAACGCTTGAGGCGATTCGCGGTACTTCAGATCCGCCCATGCGCCAAGTACAAATGCAAACAACAGGTATGACGAAACAGAAATACTGTCGAGCTGATTCAATACCAGAGGAGAGATCAGCAACAATCCGGTCGCCAATAGCGCACCTTCAGAATCGCCACTACGCCGCCGCCATGAGTAAAAAGCCCAGACTGCCACCGACATCATCAAGATGGTAAATATCTTTGCGGCTATTAAATTGCCCGTCCATAAAAAGCCTACAGGTGCGAGAAAAACCGCACGAAAATCGGGTAGCCCCAAAGTTACAATCGAGCTGACTACATTGTCCACAACCGACCAAACCAGCAGTAACGCCTGAGCCGCACCCTCGTCGATGCCATAAGTCGATTTGTTCAACAACATAAAACACATGGCACCCCAAAACAGCAGCGCGAGATAGGCCCAATATTTTTGCGGGATCCGTATTAACCAATTGTTCATTTTTAATTATTTCCTCATGGGAATACATGCAAATTCTGCATGGTGATAGCGCATCAGCACACTTGTAAAAGTTGCAGCTGAATTTGTTTGCGACAGCCGAGTGATTTGCCGATGAAAGTAATGTCGATATTGGGAGCCGACACAGCTAGGCCCGATACCAATAGATCCAAGCTGAAAATCCTCTAGGATTCTATCAGGAAGTAAACCATGGCAGCAATACTATGTAAGGTCTGTGCATCAGGGCGCGCTTCGACTTTGCAACACATTATTTGTTACACATTAAGTGGTTGCATGGGCATGGTGATTCCGATAAACTTGCATACAAAGGTAGTCGATGAACTTCGGGCAACCACCCTTTAATAATAAAATTTAGTCGCATAACCAAACGGAGATAATGAGCTATGCCAATCGAACTTTTAGTGCCAATTGCAATATTTATTTTGGGGATGGTGGTTTCAGTAAGCCTATCCAGCTTGGGAATCGAACGCATCATTGAGGGCAACAAGAAGTAATTAAGACCCGCCTTACGTTCAAGAACGCAGCGGAAGTGTCCGGCTATATAGCCGGGCATTTTCTTTCTATGGCACCGTGGAAGAGTAATACTTTCTGACTGCCTCCCTCTTGTTCGGCCTGCCTCACCCAAACAACCTAACCAAAGTATCCCAGCGTTCTTCTATGACACCAGATCCCCTGCACCGGTATCTACTGAAATTTCTGTTGCTCTCCGCTTTTTCATTTTTTATCGGCACTATCCATGGCATGCTTCAGGTCATGCCTCCAATACGTGCCTGGCTGGATTCGATCGGCAGTCCTTACGGCGGCCCCGGCCACATGATTGACCCGTTAGCCCATGCACACATGAATCTGGTTGGAGGAGTGGTGTTGCTGGCTATGTGTGTCACTTTTTATCTGCTGCCAATCTTCACCGGGAAAAAGATTTACTCCGTAAAGTTGGTCCAGCATACCTTCTGGTGGGTCAGCACAGGCGTTTACAGTTTTTACATCATACTCATGACCTTTGGCATATGGGAAGGGTTGTTATTGCATTCCAGGCCACAGGATGTGCCTGCTGTACATCACTTCTATGGGTTCACTGTGGCAATTTCCGGCACGATAATGGCAGTTGGCTTTTGCACTTATTTGGCCAATGTGATTTTGACCATTACAAGTTCAACCAACCATGAAATAACTCCTGGGCAGAATTAGCCAGCCGCCAGTTTGATCGGAAAAAACAAAACTTTCTGTTCTGCTCCCTGCTGTAGCCGGACCTGAACGCCCCCTGTCTTGCCCTCGCCAATATCCACGGCGCGACGGTACACGCCGATAAATCCATCCTCAATTGCCTGTACCCACGGTGCCGATTCACTTCCGCGAAGAGACACTATCAAATCGCCGGCGGGCCTGCCGTGCGGACCGGTGATTATCACAACAATCTCGGACATACCGGCGAGCGGCGGATTCGGATGAGTCTCAATACGCACAACCATTTCCTTCCAGTGCTGCGGAGGGATTGAGGGCGCGGCGGCGCCATCGTTACAAGCGGCAAGCCCCATTGCAAGCAGACTTAACAATATACCCAGTAATTTTTTCACTATTCCGGCAGAAATATATAATGGCCAATTCGATACTGGGTTTTACTCTTGCTGATCTTTTTTGATTTCATTTTTCCCTTCCTTGTCGGAATCCAGTCTACCCGCAGCGGCAGATCCATACATGTTTACCATGTACCAGACGAATGCCCCGGCAAGGCCGATATATACGAGCGACCCCAGGAACCCCGGGTCTTTTACCCAGTCAGTCCAATTCACAACGACCCCGGGGCGCAGCCCCCAGAATGGAAAACTGAGTCCCACACCAACCAGCAACACAATCACCACCACCGCCCAGAACCAATAGGGAACATTCAGTTGCGATTCCGGAATCTTCTCCACCAATTCCCAATCTTCCATGCCGCGCTTTTCCAAACGCTCTTCGTCCGAGGCGTAGCCGAAATTATCTTTGCGGTGTTCACCCCACTGCGGATTTTCATTCGTCAATCCAGATTTTTCATCACGCTGTTCCATCACAACACCTCCTATTCGACAAAAAGCTGGGCATCAAAACGTCCGGTCCATCCATCCGTGGAATGAGCCACCACGACAAAAGGATATAGACCGTGCTGCAATTTGGGCAATATCGAAAGGAATACCGATGTTCGCCCGACCGACTCAAAATTCACCTTATGTTTGCTCAGGGTAAAAGCATCCTGCGGCAACCCCTCAACCGCCAAGCTTAATTCAGCAGGGCGGTACCGCTTGCTGGATACTTCGATACGATATTCGCGCGCCGATTGATTATGATTCGTTGCCAAATACCCCATTGCCAAGTGATAAGGCTGGTAAGACCATACCCCCCACGCAAACATAATGATACCGAGTGCTGCAAATGGAGTAGTCCAGCGAAATCGTGACAATAATGACATGGAATTATCTCGGAACCGGCGTATCTTGCCTGATTCGCGCTGCCCCAATTCAAACCGCAATAATCCGGCGTTGCCTTTTTTAGCCTGCAAACTATTGCAGGCATCGATGCAATCGCCACAATTGATGCAGCTATCGTAAATTTCTGTCTTGCGCGGATCCAGCTTGATAAAGCAGGTTGTAACGCAGTAATTGCATTTTTCGCATGCATCTGCCCGACTGGTGTCGTAAACCACATGCAACGTTTCCTTGGTCTTGAACGAATGCTGCCAAACCTTGTATACGCAGGCAAAACGACACCAGAAGTGGCGGAGCACCGCAATATCCAGCAGGATAATCATCACCCATACCGAATAAATCCAGTATAAAGAACCGGCCAATCTTGTATCCGGTCTCAAAGTTATGAAGGACCAGACCACATCCGGCGGATAGAAATACAGCAATGGAACCAGCGCAAACAACATCGCGGCAAACAGAAAAGAGAGCCCGAGCAATGACCAGTTCAATACCTTGTTTTTGGCGGCCGCGACTTTTGGCGCCTCACCGTTCAGACTGACTTCGGCACGCTTGCCAAGCAGCTTATGGGTCATGTGGTTTGCCCATTCCGCCAGGGTATTCTGCGGGCATGCCCAACCGCAGAAGACGGTTCCCGCAACCGAATACAACGCGACCAGCGCGCTGGCCAACATGATCCACAAGCCGGATATTAAAAAGAAATCGGCAAACCATATTTGCCAGCCCAATACCACCAATGCGCCATTTTCCGGGTCGATCCGAAACAAGCCTGATATCGGGACAAGGACCAGCAATAGTAAAATGGTTATCTGGATGGTCCGCCTTTTCCATCGAAAATTGGCCACGCGCTTATTCGCCCCAGATCTGATGACCTTGATTGGAATACTGGAAAGTGTCTTGTTAATACCGGAGGACATGTGTACCTTTTCGTGCAGGGCCAGTGTTATCAAACTCAGTGAGTGTTTCCCGCTTCACCGTCCAGCGGAGATACGGCAAGCAAACGCAAACGATAATGTTCCGCCTCTTCCCCATTCCCCGCAGACTGTTCCAGATGCCAGCGCGCGCGTAAGGCACCAACAAAGTTAGGGGAAACTTTCAGGATTCTCTGCAATGCTTCGCGCTCGCTCAATCCGTGTTGACTCGCCTGTGATATCGACTGCAACATATTATCAGCTAGCGCATCGGCAATCCAGTGATCTTGCGGGTTTGCCTGGTAGGCCAACCAGATCAGGTTCCCCTCTTTTGCCGCATCCCCCTGAATCGAGGCTACCCATGCCCGCACTGTAAGTTCGGTCGCAATATATGCGCGTCCGAAACTTTCCCTGTCTGTATTGCCGATTCCCAATATTTTCATGGCAGCATCAGGGCTAGGATGTTGTTGCAACAACCACGACATCAAAGTAGGGAGATTGACGCTTCCATCATATCGCGCACGCGGAAGACTGAATTCGATGTACGGCACCCACTCATCCTGTACCGGTCCGACACTCTCGGAAATCGGCCCCCAGTACCGGCCAAGCCATGTCCACGCCCCCTCGCCTCCTGTTGCCCGTCCCTGCTCCTGCGCTGTCAACCGATGCATATTTCCAAGCAGTGCGCTTGCCCCCAAAAAACCATGCCTTGGGCCAACCATGGCCAGATGCATCCCGTCCATGAATAATTGCGCATCCGGAAATACCTGCTTAAAACTGCGTAAAACAACCTTAAGAGACTGGATATCGAACTGGTTAAGTGCTAGCCACTGTACAAATATCCCATCGGCATTCAAGTGATTTTTCGCCCGCTGAAACTGTTGCACGGACAACAAAGAACCCATCCCTGCCAGATCAGGATGGAACAAGTCACCGATGATCACGTCGTAATTGCGGCGGGTAGCACTTAGAAAATGTCTTGCGTCATCCCGTTGGACCTTTGCCTGATCCATGATGTTGCCATTTACCGGCGCAAACCAGGATTGGGCCGCAATAATCGAACCCTGGGATAATTCCACCGCACTACGCTGCAAATCCGGGAATGGCAGTGATCCCGCCATCGAAATCCCGGTACCCAACCCCAGGAATAGCACGCTGTGCGGGGCGGGATGGAGCAATAAGGCGAGTCTGGCCTGATCTTTTTGAATCTCGACCGCGCCCGGATCGGTGGAGGCATCCATACGCTGCAGATCGCTCAGGAGTACGCGTTGTCCATCCTGTTGCCGTACAACATGCGTCATGGAAATTGCATCTTCATATAGATACAGATCGCGGCTATTGGCTTCGATTTGCGGCAACAGTTTGTGCACCGGCGGCATGTTGCGCAATGGCCAGGCAGCCATCAACATGACGGCAAATGCCAGCCACACCCAGCGTGATTTGACCCACGACAAGCCCAAAGCCGCGATTGCAAGTCCGGCGATTGCAACAGTCGCCGTGCTGCCAAACAAGGGGATGAACACCAAACAGGCGGCAACTGCTCCTGCGGCACCTCCCAGACAGTTCGCTCCGTATAACCATACTCCACTTGCTTCCGCGCTGGCAAAACGGCTGGCCAGCAATGGCAGCCATGCACCCAGTGCCAAAGTGACCGGCAGAGTAAATATTCCCAGCAACAACGCTTGCGTCCACACGGCGCCAGAAAATGATCGGAACTGGCTTTGCTCTACCCACGCGGAGGCAGCCGGAAGCAACCACAAACTTATCAGTACGCCTCCGCCGGCAGCAAGCGGCATCAGAATGGTAAGCCAGTATTTATGCACTCGCGGTAACGCCATGCTGCCCAGCGCGATCCCAAGGAGAAACACAGCCAGGATCACCCCGAGCACATATTCGGTGCGCAGCATGATCATCCCGTACAGACGTATCCAGCCTACCTCCAGCATGATGCTGCCGGCTCCTATCCCTGCATAAATGATCAGGGGAATTAATGGAGGACGCGGCTGTCTGTTGTTCTCTGTCGGATGATGTGCACCAACACTGGGTCGAATAAAATATGATAATGTCAGGGCTGCAGCGCCGATCGCCAATCCAAGCAGGGCGATGGCCCGCACCGAAACGGTCCAGCCCAATGCCGACAAACTCCACAGCGGGAACAGTGCACCCGCCGCTCCCCCTATCGTGTTCAGGCCATAAAGTTTTCCCAGCGATAGAGGCGTACGTTCCACGGCTTTCAGCACCAAAGCAAAACTCATTCCCATTGCAAATGCCGGAATTACCAGCAGACACAATGCCTCTGACCCTTGCAATAGATACCACTGGGCTAGCGTCAACTTGCCGGCAATGCCATCCATCCATCCATTGATCGCCTGTATCAGGCTTGGCAACAACAAGGAATAGAGCGCGATTGCCATCTCAAGCATTGCAAACCAGGCCAAGGGCTTGTTACATATCTTTGCCCACTTCACGCCTGCCAGACTGCCCAAGCCTAACCCGATCATGAACGCCGCAACGGTAAGCACCACTCCGAAGATGCTTACCCCAAATTGCATGGACAACATGCGTGCCCATAACACCTCATACGCAAGACTGGTCAAACCCGACAAACAATAAAGAATGGCCACTGCCCACCACCATGATTTCCAGCTTGAAGTTGCGGAATTCAAGCGGGATGGGAGCGTGTTTGACATGAATAGTTGGATAGGCTATTGAATAGTTGGAGTTCAGACAACTCCGGCACAAATCCGAGTAGCCTTAGCCCGTGATGAGAAGAAAGTGAAATATGGCTAACACAGCCCTGGCAGGCCGGCAATTTGAAAGCGTAGGAGCTAGAAAGGGTAAAACCATACCAATCCGACAATCGCATGGACAATTGCCATTGTGATGCTAAAAGCTGCAAATACCATGTGCGGAACAAACACAGGCTTCCCAAATACACCCATGGCGAGCCCCAACCCGCCAGTTATAATCACCAGCACTATCACTGCCACCCCCAGCAAAAACATGATTTGCTGCTTTTCCTTCAGGGGTATCGCTTTTTCTCTTATATCGCTCCTGTTTTGCGCATTGAATTCCTGCAATATTTGTGCACTGTCACTAGACGGCGGGGATTCCTGCGCATGTGCAGGCAATACAGTCGTGACAGACAGTAATGCCGAGAATATTATGCCGACATAACGTAGAACAAACTTCCTGAATAACAACTTTGACATTTGCAGCATTGAACACCTATTTATAAATAGTTTATGGGTTCGCCATCCGCAACCTCGCGTTTGGATTTACGCATGGCGTTCTTCCAAGCCAGGACCGCCATTAGAACAAAAGGAACAAAAACACCCATCAACAGAAATATGAATATGTACCATGGGGTTTCAATGGTAACGTGCATAAAACGGTAGCTGTCGACCTGCGCTTGCGCTGACGATGCAACAAGCGAACTGAACAGTGCCAAAAAAATCCTAAACCAATTGTGGCTCATGATAACTCTCCGTTATTTCGATGACTTGGGCACATCGGATGCACAGCGAAAGCCGTAAAAATCCGAGGCGGAATTCGGCCAAGCATAATCTCTATGATAGGTTTCCGTGGAAAAAGGATCTCCCTTCCATGACCCGCCGCGCAACACTTTGTAATGGCGATTGACCCTGACCATGTCGGATATCTTCATGGCCTGATCCTCCGCACTCAGGACTCGGGCAACCTTGCCCTGAAACACGTCCGACGCAGCATCTGTGCCTTTATACGGGAGGAAATCGTCTGCAACCCATTCATCGACATTACCTGCCATGTCATAAATACCATACGGACTTACCCCATTCGAATATGTCGTCACATCGGTCGCCGAACCCACGTTATAGTAAGTATTCAACCGCTTGGGATCCATCTCATTACCCCATGGCCAACGTCTTCCGTCGGTGCCGCGCGCCGCCTTTTCCCACTCCGCTTCGGTAGGCAAACGCTTACCCGCCCATTTTGCATACGCGGCAGCATCGTACCAATTCACCAGGGTAACCGGGTACAGCAAAGCCCCTTGATCTATCTTGCCGTTTTTCCACCCCAGCGGCGGACGATGTCCGGTCGCGGCGATAAATCGAGCATATTGAGCATTGGTCACAAGATATTTGTCCATCTGGTATGTCTTCAACTTGACGGCATGCTCCGGGTGGGAAGACGCGTCGGCATTTTTTAAATTCGTCCCCATCAGGAAACTTCCCGCAGGAATTTCTACCATACTATCCAGCTTTTGCCACTGATCTTTGGTCAACAGAGCTTCTGCCTCAACAACGGTATATCCCGCCGCCTGGTTTTTCCGTTGTTCATTTTCTTCGTGAAGCACAATATCTTCACCTTGCGCTCGAATCCTGCTTGACTCTTCTTTTAAGTCATATGTAGCCAGGGCTCGCATTTCACCCATGCGCATCGAGCCCAATCTGACCACATGCAAGCTTCCCCCAATCATCACCAACGCAATACACGTGACAAGCGTAGCCGACAGATATCGCTTTCTGCGCAATTGCTCTTCCGGGGTTGGTGGAACTACAGGTTTAGACACCTTAGGCATTACGATTCCCTTGCTGCGGCAGGCTGTTCCTTGTCGCCCTTCTTTGATCGTCCATACACACTCTTGATCATTACCTCTCCTACAATTCCACCAATTCCGGCCGACTCCATTGCCAGAATCACATAAAGGCCCCACCATCCCATGGGGTTCAAATTGCTACCGTGCGGCGTGCCGGAAACGTAAAGAATTTGTGCGTAGCTTAAGCTGCGCACAAACAGCGGCGGAAAATAACACAACCATTTCCCGCCCATACCGTATATCCAGGAAACGGTCAGGCCAACCAAAAATGGAACAAAGAAAACATCCAATATCCAGGCAAAGCTGAATGTCGACAATCCTGAAAAGAGCTCTATCCTGACCCCAAGCAGCCTGTCTCCGAAATAGTTCAAAGACATCCCGATCATCAGCGCAATCATTGCCCAGAGAAAACTATTTTTCATTTAGGATAAACCTTTCCAGTCAATTTCTCATACTCGGCTTTCCTGGTCTGCTCGAGATACCAATCTTTAACTTTCAGGCTTGCCAGGTATTGCGCTAACAGATGCCGATCACCTTCCGGCATACTTGCGTAGGATGGCATACGCCACTGTTTTTTCAGACGAGAAGGTAAAACAGCCTGCGGATCGGGAGAGGAAAGATAATCGTATAACCAGGTTTCGCTTCGCAACGACCCGATGCCATCCAGAATGGGGGCCGGAACAGATTCAAGTATGTCTTTCATCGTCCACAACGAATGGCATTCTTTACAGCCATTATGATTATAGATATCCATCCCTTTTATTGCCAAGTCGTGCGAAGCGATGGTGTAAAACGGGATATCACGATCATGTTTACCTTCTACGTGCAGGAGCGACCGTACCACACCTACCGCAAGAGCGACGCCAATCAATGCCAGAATCGCTTTTTCTCCGCGTTTCATATTCCTAGATTATGCTTCTCTGCATCTTCGGCTAGGTGGCGTTTGCGGCTCTCTATCTGCGCACTTATGACAGCCCGGCTTTTGGCAAATTCATCCGGAGTCATCTTATCCTGGTCTTTCTCATCAAATATCACGTATTTGATGTCTTCATCGAATTGTTCGTTTTTTGCGCCCCAGCGTATCCAGTAAAGCACCGCAACGATAATCATTGCCCCGATGATCAACCATAAGTAAATGGTCCAACCGTCCGGAAGCGTTTCGAAAAAATTAGCCATAGTTTTATTCCTTGATAATGGATCAAAAAAGGATACCGCCCAGCATCTGCATCGCGGCAATTATTACCGCAACTACAACACCGAGAATAATTGCGGTAAACAACAAACGTTCTCCAAGCCTGATTTTTTTGGGGCGATTTTTGCTGAACAACAGTGCAATGATAATACCGGAAAAAAGTAATATCCCGATCATCAAGAAAAAGAAAATCCACTCGCTGAACTGTTGACTGCGCATACCCTCGATGCTGAGGTCAAGCTTGGGTGAAATTTCTGGGTTTAGCTGAGAGACAAGTAGCCGGGTAGCATTAAAAGCGGAAATATAAATCGTTAACTCCTATTGCGATATTGTCTTGCCTAAACAAAAATGCCGCGCCTTTTATTCGGCGAGGCATTTCATATACTTACCTAATTACACCCGGTTAACGTGACCTTAGCTTTAGCTACACCAATTTTATATGTGTTTAGCGTGTAATTACTTCTTTTCATTACGATCGATAAAAAGACCATACAAAATCGGACAAGCAAAAGCCAGTGCAATTATCAAAGATATTGCCAGCGGACCGTTATCTAGTTCAATCATTCTAATTTCTCCTAAAAATTAATGCGCAACAACCGGATTGACCAATAGCGCATGGCCAATCCGATGCAGTTGATCAATGATTATGCCTTGGCTGCCAGGATGACGGAGGCAACCTCTTGATGAGGATAGTCACCCCAATAAAGAAATAGCTCAGATAAAAAATATCAATCAGGTAGCCTTTATCCCACCATGGCTGTTTCCGTATAACCGAACCATCCGCTCTCTTGTTGCCTTCAAAGTTGGCAATAACGACATGATCACCGACAACCTCGTACTCACTCAAATCCACACCCCTGGCCATCAAGGCTTCCATCTCAGGCTTGATAATGCGCAGATCATCCATGGTCAGCGGATGACGATCCAGCATTGCGTCATTGGGACCCCCGGTATTCAACTGGACAATTTTTTTCATGGCTTCATTATCGTCCTTGATTGCCATGACTTCCGGCAAACTCATTGCCTTGATGTAACCCTGATAGATTGAAGCCTGCGGACGCTGGCCCCACAAAGGAAAGGTAACTGCAAATGCCGTGATGACGGTAAGCACAACCAGCAGCACTATAGGCACAGGCAAACGATTGTTATCTTCCGTGATTCCGCCCAGGTTTTCCTTTTCCCATAGCGCCTTATCCGCTTCATTCGTAGCCGTATTGCACATAGTGCGTAACGGCTTATCAAAATTCCAATGCATAGACATATATATATCTCCCTGTTATTTCAAGCTCAACATAAAATCAATCAGGCCACGAATTTCAGAATCGCTGGCATAACTAGGGACATCAGGAGGCGTCACACGCTTGCCTTCACGGTAGTCGTTATACTCGGCTCTCCACTTCGCAAAATCGATCTTTTTACCATCAGCGTCCGTCTTGCCCCACAGATAATCGAAGCGCGGCATGATTGAATGCGGCTGAACTAGACGTGGATTGAAAAAGTGCATCATCATCCATTCTTTGGATGAGTTGCGTGAACCCACGTGCAACAAGTCGGGAGCCTTGCGATCGGAACCGAATGCAGTTGGCGATTCACCGTTAAAATCACCCAACATCGGAGGCGCACCAAATACCTGCCAATCCTGCGTTTCCTCGGGCAGTAGTGTATGGCACCACCAGCAACCTTCGCGGATGAACATGGTTTTACCCTTGCCTGCTTCAGACACGTCCGAATCTTTGGCCACCCGCATCACATCAGCAGGAGTCCAACCCTTGGTGGCGGTCAGGTTATCAATGTAACTGTACTGTTTGCCTTGGTATGTCCCCTTGGCCAGCGTGAAGACTGCGCCAACACCCTTCTGGGCATCAGTAACGTGTCCTTGCTGTTGGCTCAACTCCTGGATGCCTTCACCCAAAATCCTCGGATGCAGAATACCCGCGGGAAACGACGTCCCTTTCTCATACACATACACCTGCATGCCACCATCGATCGGCTGATTCGTTTTTGGATCAACCTTCAGCGAAACGCTGAGGGGTTTGTTCTTACCCAGCATCCACGGATCATCAAGATTGAAGCCCGATTCGTGACCTACTGCCAATTGCTTTGTTAAAGCAATATCCGTCGAGGATACCGACGCAATATTAATGCTCGGAAAAAATAAAGTAATTGTCATCGAGCCGCCCAGCGCTAAGCCGAACAGTCTCGATCCGATTTTATACTCCCTGAATCCAGCCATGCTTGATCTCCCTAAATTTTACTTGGCTCAATATTAGCGCTCGTAAGCCAGTTCATGCGGCAAACGACCTTGTGGCACCACGGTCCCTTTACGCGCCGTCATCCACATGTTGTAAAGCCACAGCACGTTGCCCGAGAACACCATGCTACCGCCAAGCCAACGCGCAATCATGTAAGGATGTTCTGCGATGACCACATCGATATAAGGAACTTCATATATCTTGCCCGCACCCTGAATCAGGCCGGCAATCGTCATGGAAACCCAGTAAACAGTGAACCCGATCAGCAACAGCCAGAAATGCATATTGGCCAGCGTTATGGAATACAACTTGCGCTTCAATATTGTCTGCAAACCGTAGTAAACAGCCGCAGCCTCCAGGAAGGTCGAGAATCCCAGCAATGCCAGATGGGCATGGGCAACAATCCAGCCAGTTCCGTGGATGTACCAGTTAATGGCACGAGTTTGCTGGAACCCCCCCTGCATGTTCAACGGTATCGCCATCAAACAACCGGTGACGGTAAATCGAACTTCGATATTCTCGACGAACATATACCACTTGCCCTGCATCGTCAGCATGATGTTCGACACGAACGCGATCGCAGGAACCAGAATCAGCACACCCTCAACGGAGGCAAAAGACTTCAGCCACTCAGGCAGAGGCGCAGACATCAAGTGATGGGCTGCAGGGGTTGAGTAAAACACCACCACCGACCAGAAGTGCAAGTGCCCAATGCGATGGGAGTACAACGGATTTCCCGTCACCTTGGGAATGGTGTAGTACGCGATCGCCGCAGCCACTGGAGTTATCCATAACCCCAGCACATTATGCGCGAACCACCATGTCAGGTACGCCTCGGTCAGGCCGGTCAAGTGAAAGAATTCAGGCAAATTACCGATCAGGAATACGATAATCACCATAAAGGTGGCTGCCGCAAAAAACCAGTTTGTTGTGTAAATCCCCTGGGTACGACGATTCAGGATGGTCATCCAGACGTTTATCCCGAGCGGAATGAATACACAGGTAGCTAAATACAAATCAATTGGCCATGGAAAGTCAGAATATTCACGACCCGAGGTAATGCCCGCCCACAAAACCGTCAAGCCCAAAGTCAGCCCCAGGTTCCACAGAAAGCAATTCCACAAACCGAGCTTTTCGGACCACAGCTTGTTATTTCCAAGCGCAGGCGTGATGTACATCATGGCCATGGCAAACGCCATCGAAATCCAGCCAAAGATCACGATCATCACGTGCACTTGGCGCAAATGTCCAAATGAAAAATACTCGTTGCCCGTCACGAAATCGGGAAAAGCGAGCTTTGCCGCATTAAAAGATCCCAATCCTGTACCGATAACGAACCAGACTATGGATGAAAACCCGAAGAAAACCGCCGCAGAACCGGACGGTATGTCCTCGTTCTTGGCAAATAGATATTTAAGCATGTACTACCCCTCCCTCAAATCGAATGAACACACTAGTGATGATTGGCTTCATTTTTTCTCTCATGTGGAACAATGATGTACCACGACAGCAACATACTCGAAAACGCCAATAGCACTCCAAGTGATCCCGCAATTAAAGCCATAACTACTTCCCCTTTAAAGAATAATAAATGTCAAACGAACAAGCCACACAACATACAAGTTAGCCGGCCGCCTGCTCTAATTTATCATGGCGAGTCAAACCCACCACCAGAATCACAACGAAAGCAAAGCCAAAAATAAACATCGCCCAATCAATAAATCCGGTAAAGGTCGATGGGTTATACGCAGTCAAGCCTGGCCCGCCCCAGGTAGCAAACCCCCCGCGCCCCAACAAACACATCAAGGTTGCGCCGAACACACTGCCATTCCCCATACCAGTCAACATCCCGCCTATGATAATTGTCCAGAAGGATCGAGATGTTATTGACTTTGTACCCATGTGAAACCCCCTTTAAAGTTATTTATAATCAAGATGTCGTTGTGATGCAAGTTCAAACATCCAAGCAAATCAACCACCTAAATACTTTAACCCACATCCACGTAAAGACATCGTGTGAATTGTTTCATACACGGCGTAACATAACTGCAAACGCGTATCGGCGCACTGACATGGATCAACCAAACTACATTTAATTGAAGGCCGCATATCCGAATAATATGCTTGGAAGCCGCATAGCGTGAATGCTAGCCGCGAGCGATGTTATCGAGTCGATCCAGATCAAGCAGCTGCACTTGCCGCTGCTTGGTGGCCAGCAGCCCTTCGCTCTGGAAACGGGTAAACACGCGAGACACCGTTTCTTCTGCTATGCCGAGGTAATTACCGATATCGCTGCGCGACATGCTCAGGTTAAATTCGGTGGGGGAGTATCTGCGTCTCCGGAAGCGCTGGGATATGCTCAGCAGGAAGGTGGCCAAACGCTCATCGGCACTCTTCTTGCCCAGCAACAGCATCAACTCCTGATTGTCGAGAATTTCCTGGCTCAAAATCTTGAGCATCTGCTGACGGATAGTGGGATTTTCCTTGCTGTACACCTCCAGCACCTCAATGGGAACTTCGCACACCATTGTGGTTTCCAAAGCCATGGCTTCGGTGGTGAAGTAATGGGCTGCGATAGCTCCCAAACCGAGCAATTCACCGGCAATATGGAAGCCTGTAATCTGCATCCGGCCATTTTTTGTCAGAACATATGTCTTGACGGAACCACTTCGGACTGCAAAGATGGTGCGCACTGGCTCATCGGTTCTATAGAGCAACTCGCCGCGTTCGACCAATCTGCGGTTTCTGACTATCGTTTCTGGCAGGCGCAGATCCACATCGGATCCATTCACCTCCCTGCATAAACCATAAATTCCACAATCATTGCAGGTGATCGGAGAGCAAAATTCATTGTCCGCAGCGCGTGAAAAGACCAATTCGCTTGGCATCAAGCGTACAATAGCCGTCATAAGTTCTCCCACCTAAAAGCACTGCATCATGCACAATTGCAGCATTACCGGCACCGCAGTTGATCAGAAGCAGAAATCCTGTTTACTCTAACCGAAAAACCTGCCCGTAGCAATTCCGTCCAGCCTTTGAATTGGCCAACCTGACAAGGCCGGCCTTCTTTCGCTGCCCCAAATAAAGTTGCGCTTCGAAAGTAAAATCACATAATAAAACCGGGTGAAGTCTCGCGAATATCATTGTTCTGCTTGGCAAAATTTGAGTTCATGTCCACGGTGATACGAAATGCCATTGCAAATTTCGAGTCTGGATATCTGGAAATATTGTCAAATTTTTTATGCGCCAAGCTGCTTTATATGCCAAGGCAAATAGAAAAGTTGTATCCTTTTGTAACTGGCATCGCCCCGCGTTTTTATTTTTATCCATACCGGCAACCAAAATTCAAGGATAGAATGAAATTGGTTTGCGCTTGATTTGCCTTGGCATGCAACTGACATCTCGGGTAGAAACGACAGTACTTTTATAACAGAAAATCCTGTTCGGAGAACAGGAGCAAGTTTTCATTCTCCCGGCACTCTCCCATCTGCTGTTTAATTTGCGTAAAAGGAATGCCTAAATAAGGTTAGCCATGAGCCCAACAAACCGGACAGTTACATCTGAACATGTAAATACGGTCATTGCGGATGCCTGTTCACAATCCAACCACCTGTTGCATATTTTGCATCAGCTGCAACAACAGTTTCTGCATATCCCCGACGAGGCTGTCCGCAAAGTCTCCGCGCGTCTCGGCTTGTCGGTCAGCCAGATAGAATCGGTAATCGAGTTTTATTCCTTTTTTTACAAATCTCAATGCGGACGTTACAACATCCTGCTCAGCAATTGCACCAGTTGCGGATACCAGACCGGCGGCGAAAACCTGCTGCACATGTTCGGTCAACGTTTGGGTGTGGTTTCTGGCAAGACCCGAGCCGACGGATTGGTCAGCATAGGCGAAACCTCCTGCATCGGTATGTGTGACCATGGCGCCGCTTTACTGGTTAACGGCACGCCGATCGCTCGCCTTGATGCGAAAAGGATCATGCACATCGCCGACATGATTGAATCAGAGACGCCGCTTGCGGACTGGCCCGCCGAATGGTTTCGCATCGACGACAATATCCGCATCAGCGGCTTGCTGCTCAAAAATGCTTTTGCCGCAGGAGATGGCATGCGCGCATTGCTGACGCGCGGTGCCGATAACACGCTGGCCGAGATCACCCAGTCCGGGTTGCGCGGACGGGGCGGCGCGGGATTCAGTGCCGGCATGAAATGGAAGTTCTGCCGCGAGGCGCAGGGTAAGGCGCATTATGTCGTTTGCAATGCGGATGAGGGCGAGCCCGGCACATTCAAGGATCGCATCCTGTTGCACAGCCATGCCGATACGGTGTTTGAAGGCATGGCTGTATGCGCATCCATTATCGGCGCTGAACAAGGTTATCTCTATTTGCGCGGCGAGTACCGCTACCTGTTGCCTCAGCTGCAAGCCGTGTTGGCGCATCGTCGCGAACTGGGTTTGCTGGGCAGCAATATTCTCGGCGATCCGGAATTCAATTTTGACATCGGGATCGTGGTCGGAGCGGGCGCTTATATCTGCGGTGAGGAATCCGCGCTGATCGAATCGCTGGAAGGCAAGCGCGGGGTGCCGCGCAATCGTCCGCCATTTCCAGTGACGCACGGCTATCTCGGCCAGCCCACCGTGGTCAACAATGTGGAAACATTTGCTGCTGCTGCACATATTGCTTTGCGAGGCAGCGCATGGTTCAGGACAACTGGCACGCAGCAATCGGCGGGCAGTAAAATTTTGAGTATCAGCGGTGACTGTGCCGCCCCGGGGATTTATGAATACCCGTTCGGCGTCAGCATTCAGCAGGTGCTGGATGACTGCGGCGCAAAAGATGTTCAGGCGGTGCAAGTAGGCGGACCTTCCGGCGCGTTAATTGATAAATCAAAATTCAATCGCAAGCTTGGCTTTGAGGATCTCCCCACCGGCGGATCGTTCATGGTATTCGGGGAGAAACGCGACCTGCTGAAAATCATCGTCAACTTTGCGCATTTCTTCGCCCATGAGAGTTGCGGCTTCTGCACACCCTGCCGGGTGGGCACGACGCTGCTCAAAAACGGTTTGGACAAGATCGCCGGCGGCCATGGCACGCAATACGACCTGGATGAAATGAAACGCATGGGCGCGCTGATCAAGCGCCGTTCGCACTGCGGCCTGGGTCAGACTGCGGCAAATCCCATCCTGGATGGTTTGCAGCGTTTCCCGCACATATTCGCGCAGCGCCTGGCACACAGCGATTTTGAACCGGATTTCGATCTGGACGCGGCCCTTCAGGAAGCACGCCAGATCACGCATCGCGATGACGCGGCGGCTCATCTGGAATAACGGGGGATGGCATGAGCGCGGAAACAAATCAAAATTCAACCGCTCCGAATACCATTTCCATTGACGGGCGGGAAATCCCTTTCAAAGCCGGGCAGACCATCATGGATGCGGCGCTGGCAGCCGGTGTTTATATTCCCCATCTGTGCCACCGTCCCGGGCTCACGCCCCATGGAAGCTGCAAGCTGTGTACTGTCGATATCGCAAGCAGAGATTTTGCTTCCCACAATTCGGACCGCCGGGTACAGATAAAATTTTCGGTCGATGCCGACAGCCGCAGCGTATCGGCCTGCACCGCGCCCGCCATAGCCGGCCAGCAGATCAGCAACAACACGCCGGCCCTGAATGAAGTACGCAAGACCATCACCCAGATGCTGTTCATCGAGGGCAACCATCTCTGCCCCTCTTGTGAAAAATCAGGCAATTGCACACTGCAGGCAGTGGCCTATCATCTGGGCATGCTGGACGGACATTTTCCGCAGTTCTTCCCGCACCGCGAAGTGGATGCATCGCATCCGACCGTGATGCTGGATCGTGACCGCTGCATACTTTGCGAGCTGTGCGTCCGCGCCAGCCGCGAAGTGGACGGCAAGAATGTGTTCGCCATCGCCGGACGCGGTACAACTGCGCATCTGATCGTGAATTCGCCCAGCGGCAAACTGGCGGACAGCGGGCTTGAAACCGGCGACATGGCGGTGCACATCTGTCCGGTAGGCGCCATCCTGATCAAGGAGCATGGCTATGAAGTGCCGATCGGACGGCGCACATTCGACCTGCACCAGGTCGGCGAGATCGGCCTGGAAAAAATCGTCCTCGCCAAAACAAGGCACACCGATGAATAAACCCAAAATAAAAATCGCCACCACATCGCTGGCCGGTTGTTTCGGCTGCCACATGTCCTTCCTCGATATGGATGAACGGCTGGTGGCCCTGCTGGAACATGTCGAACTCGATCGCTCACCGCTCACCGACATCAAACATTGCGGACCGTGCGATATCGGTCTGGTCGAGGGCGGACTGTGCAACGCGGACAACGTGCATGTGCTGCGCGAGTTCCGTGACAACTGCACGATACTCATCGCAGTCGGTGCGTGCGCGATCAACGGCGGCGTGCCCGCGATGCGCAATCATTTCAACCTGCGCGAGTGCCTGGAAGAATCCTTTCTGAACGGGGTCGGCGTGGAAAACCCGCAGATTCCCGATGATTTGGAATTGCCGCTGCTGCTCGACAAAGTGCGCCCGCTGCATGAGGTGGTGCATGTGGATTATTACCTGCCCGGTTGCCCGCCGTCCGCCGATGAATTCCTGAGCGTGCTTGGCGACCTGCTGGAAGGCCGTGAACCCTCGCTCCCGAAAAATCTGCTGCATTATGATTAAGGGGTATTCTGCCATGGATCAAAACGCGACATCCCCATCCGGCAAAGACCAATCGCCCAACCTCAGGCGTGTTGCGATCGACCCTATCTCGCGCGTTGAAGGGCACGGCAAGATCACGCTGATGCTCGATGCCGAAAATCACATCCATGAGGCTCGCCTGCACATCGTCGAATTCCGCGGCTTCGAAAAGTTCATCCAGGGCCGCCCCTACTGGGAAGTGCCATTCTTCGTGCAGCGCCTGTGCGGGATCTGCCCGGTCAGCCATCAACTGGCTGCAGCCAAGGCGGTGGATCAACTGGTCGGGGTTGAACAACTCACACCGACGGCATACAAACTGCGCCGCCTGCTGCATTTCGGCCAGACCCTGCAATCGCACGCGCTGCATTTTTTCCACCTGTCCTCTCCCGATCTGCTGTTCGGTTTCGGCAGTGATCCTGCGCAGCGCAACATCGTCGGCGTGCTGGATAAATACCCCGAGCTCGCGCTGAAAGGCGTGAAGCTGCGCAAGTTCGGGCAACAGATCATCGCGGCGATCTCGGGCAAGCGCATCCACGGCACGGCCACCGTGCCGGGCGGAATGAACAAGGCGCTCACCATTGCCGAACGCGAAATCCTGCTCACCGACATCAATGACATTCTGGCCTGGTGCCAGGACGCGGTGGCGCTGAACGAACAGATTCATACCGCGCACCCCGAGCATCAAGGCTACGCCACCATACACAGCAACTTCCTGAGCATGACAGGCAGCGGCGGAGAACTGGAACTGTATCACGGCGGATTGCGCGCACGCTCGGCAGATGGCACAAAGATTTTCGACCAGTTCGACTATCGCGGTTATCAGTCTGTGATCCGCGAAGAAGTGCGCCCGTGGAGCTATATGAAGTTCCCCTATCTGATCGAACTGGGCAAGCAGCAGGGCTGGTATCGCGTCGGCCCGCTGGCGCGCGTGAACAACTGCGATTTCATTGCTACACCTTTGGCAGAAGCGGCACGCAAACGATTCAGGGAATTCGGCCATGGCGGTTTCGTGCATGACACGCTGGCCTATCACTGGGCACGCATGATCGAGGCATTGCATTGCGCCGAGTCCATTGACGAATTGCTGCACGATCCGGATATCACCGGAACCGGCCTGGTGACGGAGCTGGGCGACAAGCGCAGCGTTGGCATCGGCGTGATCGAGGCACCGCGCGGCACCCTGTTCCATCACTATCAGATCGACGAACAAGGCCTGATAGCCAAAGCCAACCTGATCGTCTCCACCACCAGCAACAATCAGGCGATGAATGAATCGGTGCGCTCGGTCGCCAATGAATATCTTGACGGTCACGAGATTACCGAGGGCTTGCTGAACCATCTGGAAGTCGCCGTGCGCGCTTACGACCCCTGCCTGTCCTGCGCTACCCACGCCCTGGGCAAAATGCCGCTGCAGGTCGAGCTGCTCGACGCGGACGGAGCGCTGCTCGACCGATTGACCAAGGGCGGCAATGGCATGATCGAACGGACGGCCTGAGCGCCATGGCCAAACTGCTGCTGTTCGGATATGGCAATCCCGGGCGGGGAGACGATGCGCTGGGTCCCGAATTGATCGAACGCATTGCGCGATTGCATCTCGCCGATGTCGAGTGCCAGAACGACATGCAATTGCAAGTCGAGCATGTCACTGATTTGGCCGCTTGCAAGCAGGTCTTGTTCATCGACGCCGACATGAAATGCGCAGAACCGTTCGAATTCTCCGGGATCGGCGCCGAAAAAAATGACAGCTATACCAGTCACGCGATGAACCCTTCCGCCCTGCTGCATGCCTATAGCCGGGTTTATGGAAAGGACGCCCCTCCCGCTTTTTTGCTGCGCATACGCGGCTATGATTTCGGGCTGGGGGATGCGTTGTCCGACCAGGCATCTGCCAATCTGGAAGCGGCAACCAGGCTGGCCGTTGAATTGTGCGCGTCAGCGAATCTGCCGATCTGGCGGGAGTACTTGGTAAACGCTTAACAGAGGAGTAAGGTAAGCATATCAAGCAAGGAAGGTCAGCTATGTTCGAATTGCGTATACATGGCCGTGGCGGTCAGGGCGTCGTGACGGCAGCGGAGATGTTCTCTGTTGCGGCCTTTGCCGAAGGGCGCAATGCCCAGGCCTTCCCCAGCTTTGGTTCGGAGCGGACGGGTGCGCCGGTGGTGTCGTTTTGTCGCATCGCCGACAGGGAGATTCGTCTGCGCGAACCCATTATGGAACCGGATGCCATCATCATCCAGGACACCACGCTGCTGCATCAAGTCGATGTTTTTGCCGGACTGAAGCAGGACGGTTATATCCTCCTCAACACCGGCCGCAATTTCGAGGAACTTGGCTTGAGCGATCTGGTCAGCGGCAGGCCGGCGGAACGGCTATGCACTTTATCAGCCACCGAAATCGCTGTTAAACATATCGGCCGCCCGATACCCAATGTGCCCCTGATCGCGGGTTTTGCCGCACTCTCCGGGTTGATACGCCTTGAGTCGGTGATCAAGGCGATAGGCGAAAAATTTCACGGCAAGGTCGCGGAAGGCAATGTCGCCGCAGCCAACGAAGCCTACAACCTCATCAAGGCCAGAATAGCGGAGGTGGCACAACATGCTTAAGCAAATCGAAGGTTCCCGCGCCGTAGCCGAAGCCGTTGCGATGTGCCGCCCCGAGGTGATTTGTGCCTATCCGATCTCGCCGCAGACGCACATCGTCGAGGCGCTCGGCGAGATGGTGAAGAGTGAAAAATTAGCCCCGTGCGAGTTCATCAATGTCGAGAGCGAATTCGCCGCGATGTCGGTCGCGGTGGGCGCGTCCGCCACCGGCGCACGCGCCTATACCGCCACCGCCAGCCAGGGCTTGCTATTCATGTCAGAGGTGGTCTACAACGCATCCGGTCTCGGCTTGCCCATCGTGATGACAGTCGCCAATCGCGCCATCGGGGCACCGATCAACATCTGGAACGACCATTCCGATGCTCTCTCGCAGCGCGATTCCGGCTGGATGCAGTTGTTTGCCGAAACCAACCAGGAAGCGCTGGATCTGCACATTCAGGCATTCAAACTGGCCGAAGAATTATCCCTGCCGGTGATGGTATGCATGGACGGTTTCATCCTCACCCATGCCTACGAGCAAGTCGACATGCCGACCCAGCAACAGGTCGATGCCTTTCTGCCGCCGTACGAACCGCGCCAGGTGCTGGACCCGCGCGAACCGGTTTCGATCGGTGCGATGGTCGGTCCCGAGGCATTCATGGAAGTACGCTATCTGGCGCACGCCAAACAGATGCAGGCGCTGGAACGCATTCCGCAACTGGCGGCCGAATTCATGCAGGTGTTCGGGCGCGATAGCGGCGGCCTGACGCACACTTATCGCGCCGAGGATGCCGAAACCATGGTGGTGGCGATGGGCTCGGTGCTGGGCACCATCAAGGATACCGTCGACGAAATGCGCGATGACGGTCACAGCATAGGCGTGCTGGGCATCACCAGTTTCCGCCCCTTCCCGCTGGCACAGGTGCGCGCGGCTTTGCAGGATGCAAAGCGCGTTGTGGTGCTGGAGAAAAGTCTGGCGGTAGGCATCGGCGGGATACTCGCCACCGATGTGCGCATGGCCATGTCCCATCTGCACGTGCCCGGCTACACGGTGGTGGCCGGGCTGGGCGGCCGCGCAATCACGCGCAAATCGCTGCACAGGTTATTTCGCGAGGCGGAACAGGATGTGTTGCAGTCGCTGACCTTTCTCGATCTGGACTGGGACGTGGTCGACAAACAGCTGGCGCGCGAACGCGCAGTGCGCCGTTCCGGGCCTGCCGCGGAAAATATCCTGCGCGACATCGGCACAGTCGCATCCAGGATTGCTTGAGGAATAATCATGGGCTTTCAACCAGTCAAGTTCTACCAGACCGGCACCTTCACCGTCGGCAACCGCCTGCTGAAACCCGAAGAGCGCAGCGTCCAGTCGCATCAGGATCGCAGCAATGCGATCAACTCGGGACACCGCGCCTGCCAGGGCTGCGGCGAGGCACTGGGCGCGCGCTATGCGCTGGATGCGGCAATGGAAGCAACCAACTCGCAGATAATCGCGGCGAATGCCACCGGCTGCCTGGAAGTTTTCACCACGCCTTATCCCGAAACATCCTGGCAGATGCCGTGGATGCATTCGGTGTTCGGCAACGCCGCAGCGGTGGCAACCGGCATCGCTGCGGCGCTGAAGGTCAAGGGACGCAGCGAAGTGCGGGTGGTCGCGCAGGGCGGCGACGGCGGCACCACCGACATCGGGTTCGGCTGCCTGTCCGGGATGTTCGAGCGCAACGACGATGTGCTGTACATCTGCTACGACAACGAGGCCTACATGAATACCGGCGTGCAGCGCTCGTCCGCCACGCCGCCCGCTGCGCGCACCGCCACGACCATGCCGGTCGGGCCGCATCCCGGCAATGTTTTCGGGCAGGGCAAGTTCCTTCCCGCAATCGCGATGGCGCACGATATTCCTTATGTCGCGACAGCCACGGTTGCCGACCTGCACGATCTCGAAGCCAAGGTGAAGCGCGCGATGGAATTCCGCGGTGCACGCTACATCCACATCTTCGTGCCCTGTCCGCTGGGTTGGGGAACCGCCTCGCATGACACCATACGCATCGCGCGGCTGGCGCATGAAACCGGTTTGTTCCCGATATTCGAGGCCGAGCACGGCGTGCAAGTCAGCGCGTTGCCGATACGCAGACAACTGCCGGTCGCGGAATACCTGAAACCGCAAAAACGCTTTGCCCACCTGTTCGGCGCCAAACCGCAACTCGATGTCATCGCGCGCATCCAGGATCACGCCGACCGCAATATCCGCAAGTACGGGCTGGTACAGGAAGAAAAGGTGCCATGATGGACAAGCCATTTGCAATCACCCTCGACCCCGGCTCCTCTCTGGCCAACCACACCGGGTCATGGCGCACCGAAAAGCCGGTCTATCTGGACAGGCTGCCGCCATGCAACGCGGGCTGCCCCGCCGGCGAAAATATCCAGGGCTGGCTGTTTCATGCCGAATCGGGCAACTACGAACAAGCCTGGCGCGTGCTGACCCTGGACAATCCGCTGCCCGCCATCATGGGCCGGGTCTGTTATCACCCCTGCGAAAGCGCATGCAATCGCGGCCAGCTGGACAGCGCAGTCGGCATCAACTCGGTCGAACGCTTTCTCGGCGACGAGGCGATCAGGTGCGGCTGGAAATTCGCTGCGCCCGCGGCCTCTTCGGGGAAGAAAGTGCTGGTCGTCGGCGCGGGGCCATCGGGGCTTTCCGCTGCCTACCATCTGACACGGCTCGGACACGCTGTGGAGATACACGAAGCCGGTCCGCTGTCCGGCGGCATGATGCGCTTTGGCATTCCCAAATATCGTTTGCCGCGCGACGTGCTGGATGCCGAAGTAAAGCGCATCCTCGATCTCGGCGTGACGCTCAAACTCGACACCAAAGTTGCAAATATAGAGAACAGTATGCACGCGGGTAATTTTGACGCGGCCTTCCTCGCAGTGGGCGCGCACATCGGCAAACGTGCCGCCATTCCGGCGGGCGATGCAGCCCGCATCATGGATGCGGTGTCGGTACTGCACAGCATGGAAGGAGAAGACCAGCCGATGCTGGGCCGCCGCGTTGTCGTGTATGGCGGCGGCAATACCGCCATCGATGTGGCGCGCACCGCCAAACGCCTGGGCGCCACAGAAGCGATCATCGTCTATCGCCGCACCCGCGAAAAAATGCCCGCGCATGATTTCGAGGTGGAAGAAGCCCTGCAGGAAGGGATAATGATCAAGTGGCTGTCCACCATCAAACATGCCGACGAACGTAATCTCACGCTGGAAAAGATGAAGCTCGACGACAAGGGCTTCCCTCAACCAACCGGCGAATTCGAAACGATGGGAGCAGATTCCCTGGTGCTGGCACTCGGGCAGGATGTCGATCTGTCCCTGCTGCACGGCGTGTCCGGTCTTGAAATCGAGGATGGAGTGGTGCAAGTCGGCAGCAACATGATGACCGGACATCAGGGCATTTTTGCCGGCGGCGACATGGTGCCGTCCGAGCGCACCGTCACGGTGGGCGTCGGGCACGGCAAAAAAGCCGCGCGCCACATCGACGCATGGCTGAGTGGTACAGCATACGAACCTGCTGCCAAACACGAACCGGCCGATTTCAAACAGCTCAATACCTGGTATTACTCCGATGCCCCCAAGACCGTCCGCCCGATGCTGGATGCGATACGCCGCCAAACCAGCTTCGATGAAGTGCAGGGCGGGCTGGATGAAACGAATGCCCTGTTCGAGGCACGCCGTTGCCTGTCGTGCGGCAACTGTTTCGAGTGCGATAACTGCTACGGCGTGTGTCCCGACAACGCGGTGATCAAGCTCGGGCCGGGCAAACGCTTCCAGTTCAACTACGACTATTGCAAAGGCTGCGGCATATGCGTTTCGGAGTGCCCGTGCGGAGCCATCAAGATGGTGCCGGAAGAGATTTGAGTGTTATTTCGATTCGAAATGAAAACAGGTGGAACGCACCCTACAAAATTATTATTGTTTGTAACGCAAATTAGAATTACGCGGAAGTTGTAGAAGTTTCCACCCCGCTCGCCCGCCATATCCGGCAGGCACCTTCATCCGACACCATGCACGGCCCTACCGGCGTGCGCGGCGTGCAGGCGGTGCCGAACAGTTTGCATTCGTTCGGGTAAATCTTCCCCAGCACCACGCGCGCGCAATCGCAACCCGGCGGCATCTCGCCGACCCGCTTGCGTCCTTCCGTTTCATATCCGGTGAATTTTTTTCGCGCATCGTGCGCGGCGAATTGCGCGTTGAGCGCGAAGCCCGAAGACGGGATGATGCCGATGCCGCGCCAGTTCGCATCCGCCACATCCAGCGCCTGTTTGAGTTGTTTCTGTGCCGTTGCATTGCCGCCGGATCGCACAACCTCGGGATAGCAGTTGTCCAGAAAACATTCATCTTCGAGCCGTTGGCGCAACACCGAGTAGGTCGCCGCAAGCAGCGACACGGGGGAAAAGCCCGCGACCGCTGCAGGCATGTGGTGCTGCTCCACAACGAACGACCACTCTTCCGGCCCCATAACCGTGGCGACATGGCCGGGCGCGACCAGCGCATCGAAGCCCGGCGTTTCCGATTCGAGCAGCATCGCCACGGCGGGCCAGGTCAGTCGGCACGACAGCAGCAAAAACAGATTATCCGGTATGCCCTCGAGCAGCATCGCCGCGACCGGCGCGGTGGTGGTTTCAAATCCTGCGGCGAAAAACACCACCGGCCGCTGCGGATTTTCCCTGGCTATCCTCACAGCTTCCTGCGGACTGGCTACCGGGCGTATGTCGGCGCCTGCGGCCTTGGCCTGTTCCAGCGAGCGCGGTTCCGATTTTGGGACATTCACCGGCACGCGCAGCATGTCGCCGAACGCGACCAGGATCACGCCCGCGTGCAATGCCAGCTGGATCGCGAGGTACACATCTTCCTCGGGACACACGCACACCGGGCAACCGGGGCCGGGGATCAGTTCCACATTCTGCGGCAGCGCCGCGCGCAGCCCCGCCATTGTGATCGAGCGCTCGTGTCCGCCGCACACGTTCATGATGCGCACGCGGCGCGTCAGCGGCAGCGCCTTGATCTTTTTGAGCCAGTCCTGTGCGGTGAGGGTCATGGTGATGGGTTATCTCAGTTCTTAGAGTTGTGTGTTGGGCTTCATTTCATTCAATCCAACCTACGCAGCTTCCGAATCCAAATTTTCGGCAGCCAACAATTCATCCAGCAACTCCCAGGTCGAGTGCGCTTCCTGTTCGGTCATCTTCTGGATCGCATAGCCGACATGCACGATGACGTAGTCGTTCACCGCGACAGACTCATCCTGCAGCATGAACAGGCTCACCTCGCGCATCACGCCTTTGGCGGTGCAGCGCGCGTTGTAGCCTTCGATCGCGACGATTTGCATGGGGATGCCGAGGCACATAACGGTTCGCCTGTCGTAAATATATTCGCAGTATAGTCCCAGTTGAAGAACCTGATAATTTCATCAAAATTTAATTACCCGTTGCATCAACTTTGATTTATCGGTTCATCTGACATTTGTGTGGGTAATGGGCATGTCGGCACTCCATCTCTCCATTAATTTTTCAAATATGGCGAGGCGCAAATGATTCTGATTATTCCCAACCCATAGCGGCAACTAACACACAGGGCGATGCCTATCCAGGCGGCATCAAAGCGCCTGTTGGTGGATAGGTAGTTATATGTATTGATCGACATTCGCAGAGACACTGAATAGTCAGCAACGCTTGACCATCCCATATATCCGGAATGAGTGTCTGGTATCAGGTGTTTGTATCTTTCAGAACGGGAATACCCCATGAATAATCGTTTGTTGCGAATGGGAGAACAACGTTTGATGTAGTCCCCCCAAAATGCTGTTGCCTCTATATGAGATCATGCTAATATTCAAATATCCCTATTTGCAGCAAGTGTTTTAAAATAGTATTTTAATAGCGCATACTCGGTTTCCATAGTTAACCAAAGAGGAGCTCCTCATGATTAACAGTACCGTCGTTGAACTCTCACGCTGGCAATTCGCAGCGACTGCCCTGTACCACTTCCTGTTTGTCCCGCTGACTCTCGGCATGAGCTTTCTGCTCGCCGCCATGGAGACAGTCTATTTCACAACCGGCAAGAAGATTTACCGGGACATGACCCAATTCTGGGGCAAACTGTTTCTCATCAACTTCGCCCTTGGCGTCGCGACCGGCCTGACGATGGAATTCGAGTTCGGGACCAATTGGTCCTTCTACTCCAGTTTCGTCGGCGATATCTTCGGTGCTCCCCTTGCGATTGAAGGCCTGATGGCCTTCTTCATGGAGTCCACCTTCGTGGGCCTGATGGTCTTCGGGTGGCAGCGCCTTTCGAAAGGCCAACACCTGATCGTGACCTATCTCGTGGCATTGGGCTCCAACCTGTCGGCGCTGTGGATATTGGTAGCCAACGGCTTCATGCAGGATCCCCAGGGGGCACATTTCAACCCGGTCACCATGCGCATGGAGTTGTCGAATTTTGCTGCCCTCATCTTCAACAATGATGCCCAGGCGAAATTCGTTCATACCACCATTGCCGGTTATGTGACGGCCGCAATCTTCGTCGCCGGCATCAGCGCCTGGTACATGCTGCGCGGCAAGCACACCGAGATCGCCAAGCGCTCGTTCAGGATGGCCACACTCTTCGGTGTGCTGGCAACCGCGGGTGTCATCACCCTGGGTGATGCGCTGGGCTTCGTCGGGGGCAATGCACAGCCGAGCAAACTGGCAGCCATGGAAGCGATGTGGCAAACCGATCCGGCGCCGGCACCGTTCAATGTTGCTGCCTGGCCCTCACAGAGCGAACAGCGCAACACCTGGTCGCTGCAGATCCCCTACGTGCTGACGCCGCTTCTGACCCACACCATGACCAAGGAGGTACCGGGGATCCAGGAGATCAAGGCACAGGCCGCGGAACGCGTCAGGAACGGCATTCCCGCGGTGGAGGCGCTCAAGATCCTCAGCAAGGACCCGACCAATGCCCAGGCACTGGCCCAGTTCAAGGCTCACGAGCAGGACCTCGGCTTCGGCTTTCTGGTGCAGCGCTATGCGCCCGATGAAGATGCTTCCCAGGCCACCGACGCAAATATTGCCCAGGCCGCCAATGACACCATACCGGCGGTGGCTGCGATATTCTGGAGCTTCCGCATAATGGTCGCATTCGGCCTTCTGATGCTGGCTTACTTCATCATGGCGGTGATCTATACCTTGCGCAACGACGTCGAGCAGCACCGCTGGTTTCTCAGGCTTGCGCCCTGGATGATCCCTATCCCCTTCCTCGCATGCGAGATGGGGTGGCTGGTCGCGGAGCTGGGACGCCAACCCTGGACGGTGTACCAGATGCTGCCCACCTGGATGTCCGCCTCCACTCACAGCGTGGCGTACATGGTGTTCTCCCTCACAGGGTTCGTGCTGCTGTATTCCATTTTTATCGCCGTGGAAATGTACCTGATGGTCAAGTTCATCCGCAAGGGTCCGGACGAGCATTCACACGAACCGGCCCCAGGCGGTGCCTATGCTGGCGCGGGCGTCATGATGAAACGCGAGGAGATCTGAGATGGAAGCCTATTTGATACTGAAAGTGTTGTGGTGGGTGTTGCTGGGCGTGCTGCTCATTGGACTGGCCGTTATGGTCGGCATGGACATGGGCGTCGGCACCCTGCTGCGCTACGTAGGACGCACTGACACGGAACGCCGTGTCGCGCTCAACATCATCGGTCCCCACTGGGACGGCAATCAGGTGTGGTTCATCTTGGGAGGCGGCGCGATTTTTGCGGCCTTCCCCCTGATCTACGCCACCGCCTTTTCGGGACTCTACGTGGTCATGTTGCTGCTGCTATGGAGCATGATCGTGCGCCCGCTGGGTTTTGAATACCGCAGCAAGCTGCCTTCCGCCCGCTGGCGCAACATCTGGGACTGGGCCCTGTTTGTGAGCGGGTTTCTGCCGATGGTGATTTATGGCGCCGCCATGGGCAACATGTTCAGGGGCGTGCCCTTCCATTTCAGCTGGAACATGACGTCCTATTACACGGGCAGCTTCATCACACTGTTCAACCCGTTCGCCATTCTTGCCGGATTGCTCTCGCTGTCGCTGTCGATTTTCATGGGCGGCGCGATGCTCATGGGACGCGGCGAGGGCGCCCTGCAACAACGGGCTCGCGGTGCCGTGATGGTCGGCGGGATTGTGGCTGCGCTGTTGTTCACCGTGGGCGGAATCTGGGTGGCCAACATGCAGGGCTTCCAGTTGGTGTCAGGCCCTGATCCGGCCGTTGCCCAAACCCCGCTGCAGCAGACGGTCACCCTGGCCGACGGTGCCTGGCTGGGCAATTTCCACAATCATCCCATCCTCTGGCTGGTACCGGCGCTGGGTTATGTGGGCATGTTGCTCGGAGTACTGGCGGCGCGTGCCGGCAAGGCCACCCTTGCCTGGTGGCTGGGGGCACTGGCCTGGATCGGTGTACTTGGCACTGCGGGGACGGCCCTGTTCCCCTTCATGATGCCATCCAGCAGCGACCCATCGCAAAGCCTCACGGCATGGAATTCGGGTTCAAGCCAGCTGACCCTTTCATGGATGACCGGTTGGGCCGCCGTGTTCGTGCCGCTGATCTTGTGGTACACCAGCTGGGCGTTCTATATCATGCGGGGCAAGGTCAAGGGCTCCGCGGTCGAAGCTGACGATCATGCTTACTAAGGAGATACAATGAAAACCTTTTTCCAGTTCCTGCTCTACCTGGTGATCGCCGTTCTCGTCATCGTCCTCGGCGTCATCCTGGGGGCCGAGGCTTCCTGGTACTTTGCATGGCTGGTCGGCACCGTGATGATCGTGCTGATCTCCGCTGCCGGCGGCGCGCTGATGGACGCCCAGGAGGAAGAAAAGAAACGCAATCCCGGCTAACGTTTCCCAACTAACGTTTCGGAATCTTTCATGCAGCCGGAGACTCAGTCCCCGGCTTTTCTTTTGCCCCGGCTTTTCTTTTGTTTGGCCGTCAGGGAGAATTACGCCCCGAGGGCGTCATGCAGCCTTCTGAAAGATCCGTCGCGCGCCATCAGCCCCGCCACCGTCCCCTGTTCTACGATGCGGCCATCCTCGATTACCGCCACGTTGTCGACCAGGCGGGCGAGCATCGTCAGGCGATGGGTGATGAGCAGTACACTGCGTCCCTGCATCAGCCGGTCTATGGCCGCCAGCAGCTCCTGCTCGGTGACTGCGTCCAGACCCTCGGTCGGTTCATCGAGAATGAGAAGAGGAGCATTTTTAAGCAGCGCGCGGGCAACGGCGACGCGGCGGGCCTGGCCGCCCGAAAGCCGGGTTCCTGCCTCGCCCAGTTCGGTGTGGTAGCCCTCGGGGAGGCTCACGATAAAATCGTGTATCCGGGCCGTCTTGCAGGCCTCGACCACTTCCGTTTCGGTGGCGTCGGGGCGTGCCAGGAGCAGGTTTTCCAGCACCGTCGCGTTGAACAGATAGGCGTCCTGCGATACGACCGCAATGTGCTCCCGCAAGTCCGCAGGCTGGTAGCCGCGCAAATCATGCCCGCCCAACCGGATCTCGCCCGCCTGGTATTCCCAAAAGCGGACCAGCAGCTGCACCAGGCTGCTCTTGCCCGCCCCACTTGCGCCAACGAGGGCAAGACGGCCGCCTTCGGGCAGATCCAGATCCAGTCCTTTCAGCACCCACGGCGCAGCTTGGTCGTAGCGGAATTCCAGCGCACGGATGTGAAGGCTGGAATCTTCGGGCACGGGCGACGGTCCCACAGGCGGTTGCACTGCCGGCTCGGCGTCGATAATCTCGAACAGGCGGCGCGCCGCGGCGAGCGCCTCGCCCAGAGCCTGCAAGGCTCGCGGAAGAGGCAGCACCGCCTCGAAGCTGGCCAGCACAAAGAGCGCCAGCATGGGCAACTCGGGGGGCTGCAGCACACCGGATACCAGCAGGGGCACAGCCAGCAACACGGCACACCAAAGCGCCAGATTTACCAGCAGACCCAGGCTGCCCTGGGAAAATCCGTTGAGCCGACTCAGGGAGCGCTGGGCCTGGATATGCTGCCCGGAGATCTCCATCACGCGTTGCGCCTGGCGCTCGACACCGCCATATACGCGCAATTCCGCCAGCCCCTGAAGACCATCCACCGCTGCGCTGCGCAAAGCGGCACGGTTCTCCACAAGGCGCGTTCCGGGCCCGGCGCCGCGCTTTCGCGTATAAATCGGCAGGCCAACGCCGGCCAGCAGCAAAAAGGCACATGTTGCAATCGCCACCCGCCCGCTGAAGAACGCCAGCGCCGTCACCATGACTACGGTTCCCAGCGCCGCTACGGCCACCGGCACGACAAAATTCAAATAGACCTGATCCAGCGTGTCGATGTCGGCCTGGATGCGGCTCGCCAGGTCGGGGCTCCGATATTTCATCAGGCGGGCGGGGGCCAGGGGCTCGAGATGGGCGTAGAACCACACCCGCAGTTCGGACAGCAGGCGGAACGTGGCCTCATGCGTCACCAGCCGTTCCAGATAGCGGCCGCCGGTGCGGACGATCGCAAAAAAGCGAATCAATGCGGCGGGCGTAAAATAGTTCATCGCCGTCCCGGCCAGGCCGGCGAGAGCCATGGAGGCGATGAACCAGCCCGATACCGCCATCAGGCCGACATTGGCCAGCAGTGTGGCCAGCGACAGGGCGGCACCCGCCGCCATCCAGCCCTTGTATGGAAGCAATAGCTTGATGAGCCGCCAGAAGTCGGCGCGGGAGCTGGCCCCGGGAGATCGAATCCGGCTGCTCATCCCGCCGCCACCGTCGTATCGCCTATGCGTGCCAGGCGGGCGAGGCCGCGGCCGCTGGTCATCAACGCCGCGCACTCGCCCGCCTCGGCCACCCGCCCCTCTTCCAGAACCACCACGTGATGAGCCAGGGCGAGGGTGCTCAGACGGTGGGCGGCCATGATCACGGTGCGGCCTCGCGCCAGTACGGCGATCGCGTCGATCACTGCCGCCTGCGTGTGGCCATCCAGATGCGCCGTGGCTTCATCCAGTAACACCAGCGGCGCATTCTTCAGGAACGCCCTTGCCAGCGCGAGGCGCTGAACCTCGCCGCCCGAGAGCCCCGCGCCACGCTCACCGACGGGCGTGTGATAGCGCTGGGGCATCGCGAGGATGAAATCATGCGCGCCGGCCGCCCGGGCGGCAGCCTCCACCTCATCGTCGGAGGCTGCAGGCCGCGCCATACGGATGTTGTCGAGCACCGTGCCGGCGAACACGTGGGGATGCTGCGGCACCCAGGCAACGTGCTCCAACCACGCAGCGTTGTCGAAGCGGTCAAGATCCAGGCTGTTGATCAGGATGCTGCCGTGCTGCGGCTTGGCGAAACCCAGCAGCAAGTTCAGCACGGTGCTCTTGCCGGCGCCGCTCGTCCCCACAAGTGCAGTGACACAGCCCGCCTGCGCACTGAAACTGGCTCCCCTCAGCGCCGGGCGGCCCGGTTCGTATGCAAATTCCACGCCCTGAAACTGCAGGCCCAACAGCGTGTCCGGAACAGGATCGGTTTCCTGGCGCGGCATTCGGTCGGGTAACGGTGTCTGTAAAATCTCCACCACGCCCTCCGCCGCGCCAATGGCCTCCATGCGCGCGTGGTAATGGCCACCGAGCGAACGCAGCGGCAAGTAGTATTCGGGTGCCAGCAGCAGGACGAAGAAGCCCGGAAGAAACGCGATATCTCCCCACAGCAGGCGGAAACCGATGAGCACTGCCACGACGGCGATGCTTACGGTAGAGAGAAATTCCAGAACCAACGAAGACAGGAAAGCGACGCGCAGCACTTTCATGGTGCTCGCCCGGTAGTCCTCGGATATCTCCGCCACCACCTGCGCCTCGCGCCGGCTGGCATTGAACAGCTTGAGCGTGGTGAGGCCCTGCAGCGCATCCAGAAAGCGTCCGCTCATGCGTGCCAACTGCCGCCATTGGCGCTGGTTGAGTTCCTCGGCGCCCTTGCCAATGAGTATCATGAACACGGGGATAAATGGGGCAGTCAGCACCAGTACCAGGCCGGACACCCAGTCGGTGGGGAACACGGCAACAAGGACAGTCAGGGGCAGCAACACACTCAAGGCCCGGTTGGGAAGCCAGCGGGCGTAATAGCCATGCAGCGCTTCGATGCCCGTCGCCACGCGATTGGCCAGATCGCCACTCGCGCGCGAGGCCAGCCATAGCGGCCCCAAGGCCTGATAATGATCGTATAGCTGCTCGCGCAACACCTTCTGCATCTCTGCAGCGCCTTCAAATGCGGCGCGTTCGGAGGCCCAGACCAGAAAGAAACGGATGATGAAGACCGGCAACATGGACCAGAGCCACGGCAGGACGGACGTCAGTGACTCATGCCGAAAGACCGCCGCATTGATCACGAAAGCCAGCAGCCACGCCTGCAAGATAACCAGGACGCCGTTGGCCATGCCCAGCATGAGCGTAAGGTTCAGCGACCGTCGGATGCGCGGTTGATGGCTCTTCAGCCAATTTTCTATGGGATTCAATGGATATTTGGCCGCAGTCTTGGCGGCGTGGAGCCGGGTTCCGGCAGTGGCCGCATTCTAAATGCAGGACAGAAGCTTGACTATCTCAATCAATGTATCGACCGACACCCAAGCCAATGACTTATCAACAAGCGAACCGCCGACGCCAGTAATCCGCGACGATGATCACCTGGCCCGCCGGGTTCCGGCCCGGATGGGATCAAGGGCTGGGGATGCGCTCAATTTTCGATGGTGTGCGTCGGGAAATTCGAGCTTGTGCGACAAGGTCTGATGATGAATTCGTCGCGAATATGCAAGGGGGATCCATTGTTCACTGGGAGATTAAGCATGACTAACGGAGATGAATTGCAGTCCACCCTCAAGCAGATGGTGTAATCGGGCAAGGGGCCATTGGCACTTTTGCCCGGCGATCTCATTACCTAAAGATATTTCTCTTCATGCTGTCCGCCTGTTTCTCCGGCCAGCATTTCATCAAGCAACTCCCAAGTCGAACGCGCTTCCTGTTCGGTCATCTTCTGCAGCGCGTAGCCGACATGCACCATCACGAAATCATCCACGGCGATGGGCTCATCCTGCAGCATGAACAGGCTCACCTCGCGCATCACTCCCTTGGCGGTGCAGCGTGCGTTGTAGCCGTCGATCGCGACGATTTGCATGGGAATCCCCAGACACATGACGATTTTCTGGTTATGAAAGTGTTCGCAGTATAGTCTCAAGTTAAGCCGCTGTTAATTTTCTAAGTTGAACAAATTACTCAGTTGAAATTTGCAGATAAAAGTACTAGCCTGACTTCACTTGGGCATAGCAACGCACCAGATCGTGATTCAGTGATTTTGCGCGTTTCCCGTTTCGGCAGGAATACAACCGGATTCAGCCATGACTGGCAGTCACAAGACCTTGATCCTCGGCATCGGCAACGTCCTGTTGCAGGATGAGGGTGCGGGCGTTTTTGCGGTAAGGCAGCTTGCCGGTCTGACTGCACAGCGCGACGACATCGAGCTGATGGATGGAGGCACGCTTAGCTTCTCTCTGGCTGGCGCAATCGAAGAAGCAGATAATCTGATCGTGATCGATGCCGCGCAATACGACGGCGAACCCGGCACCACCAGGGTGTTCATAGGCGAGCAGATGGATGAATTCATCGGCGGCAACCGCAAATGCAGCGTCCACGAAGTCAGCCTGATCGATCTGATGGCAATCGCGCTTCTCGCCGGTCAACTTCCCCGGCAGCGCGCACTGATCGGCATCCAGCCGCTAACAATCGCGTGGGGCAACACCCCCTCCCCGCCCGTCTCCGCCGCGATTCATCTGGCCTGCGATCAGGCAATGCAACTCGCCGAGGAGTGGCGCGCATGAACCCGACCAGTAACAACTTCAAAAACATTCCAATATACGCCCAGACCGAAGAGACTTATTCCGTCGGCAATATCCGCGCGCTGCTGTCCGAGATCGCAACGTGCCTGGAAAAACTGGTGAAGACCGGCGAAACCGGAATGATCGATCTGAACAGCCTGCCGTTAGCTCCCGGCGAATACGAACAGTTGCGCCAGACGCTAGCACAGGGCGAATTCTCCGCGCGCATCGAAGCCATCGGACCCAGCGAGATCATCGAGACGCGTTATCCCGGCGTGTGGTGGGTGACGCACTACAACGTGGAAGGCGACATCGTCGCGGACATGCTGGAGATCACCTCCCTTCCGGAAATCATCAAGAGCCAGCCGGAGGACATTCGCACCGGGCTGGAGTTGTTACGCGCTCAACTCGACGACGCCCAACTCAACGAAAGGGCACAGCAATGAACGAACACGAAACCCCCGGTCATGGAACATTGGGAGAACGTCTCGCGCAGCAAGGTATCAGCCGCCGCGCGTTCCTGAAATTCTGCACCGCGATGGCATCGCTGATGGCGCTGCCGCCCGGTACTGCAACGGCGATCGCCGAAGCGCTGGTCAAGTCGAAACGCCCGTCGGTGATCTGGCTGTCGTTCCAGGAATGCACCGGCTGTACCGAATCGCTGACGCGCTCGGACACGCCGACGCTGGAGAACATGATCTTCGACATGATCTCGCTGGACTACCACCACACGCTGCAGGCGGCTTCCGGATATGGCGCGGAAAAATCGCGCGAGGATGCGATGCAGAATTTTTTCGGCAAGTATCTGCTGGTGGTCGATGGCTCGATCCCGATGCATGACGGCGGGGTCTATTCAACCATTGCCGGACGGACCAATCTCGACCTGCTGCAGGAAGCGGCGAAAGGCGCGGCGGCGATCATCGCGGTCGGCACCTGCGCCGCGTTCGGCGGCATCCCCAATGCGAAGCCCAATCCTACCGGCGCGGTGGCGGTATCGGACATCATCAAGGACAAACCCATCATCAACATCTCCGGTTGCCCGCCCATTCCCGTCGTGATCACCGGTGTGCTCGCGCATTACCTGACTTTCGGTGCACTGCCCGAACTCGATGATCTGGGCCGTCCCAAGTCTTTCTATGGCGAGACCATCCATGACCGCTGCTATCGCCGCCCCTTCTACGATCAGGGCAAGTTCGCCAAAACGTTTGACGATGAAGGCGCGCGCAACGGCTGGTGTCTGTTCGAACTGGGCTGCAAGGGGCCGACCACCCACAACGCCTGTGCCACAACCAAATGGAACGGCGGCACCAGCTTCCCGATCGAATCGGGACACGGTTGCCTTGGCTGTTCCGAGCCGCACTTCTGGGATGCGGGAAGCTTCTACAGCGCGCTGTCCATGCCGGCCAGCCCCCTGGAACTCGGCACCGATGCGGCAGTGGCCGGTGTAGCAGCGGGTATCGCAGTGTCCATCGCCAACCGGGTCAAGAAGGGTGCCGCCAAATCGGCGCACGAAAAGACCACCATTGCCGATCTGGAGAAATGACATGAACGCAGACCTGTTTCTGACCTGGGTACGCAGCACCGGATTGAGCATCGCCACAGGAATCTTCGTGCTGGGCACGCTGTGGCGGCTGTTCGAAATCTACTCGCTGGGGCGCAAACCGGATCTCGCCGTGCCCCGCCATCGCACCGGTGCATCGGGACTGCACACCATGTTCCGCCGCTCCGTGCCGCCGCCCGGCATGTTCAAACGTTCGGCGACCAGCTATGTGGCCGGTTATGTGTTCCATATCGGCCTGTTTGTCATCGTGTTTCTTTTTGCGCAGCATATCAAACTGATCCAGGACTTGACCGGCTTGTCATGGCCCAACCTGCCCGCGCAGTTCATCGACGCAACGGCTGTTGTGACATTGGCAACCATGTTGCTGGTACTGGTGGAGCGCATCAACAAACCGGTCAAGCGCTTTCTCTCCACTTTCGGCGACTATGCAGGCTGGGCGCTGACTTTTCTGCCCGTGCTGACCGGCTTTCTCGCCACCAAGCACCTGCTGTTCTCCTACACCTGGATGCTGGCACTGCACATACTCAGCGTGGAACTGCTGCTGGTCTTCCTGCCGTTCACCAAGCTGATCCATGTGTTCACGCTGTGGGGATCGCGCTGGTACAACGGCGATGTAAACGGGCGTAAGGGGGTGGCAGTATGAGCAGGAAGCAGGGGCCCCAATCTATGGGGATGCGACCGTCAGCGAGTGCTGCCGGCCACCGACAACGCTGCATATTGCATTGCACAGCACGCAAAGGAGGTGGCGTATGAGTGCATCGTTAAACAAAGGCATCAGCGTCCTGAAGGAAATGATCGATGCGCCCATCGCCAGTTATTTCAGCAGTTGCGTGCATTGCGGCCTCTGCGCCGAGGCCTGCCTGTTCTATACCGAGACCGGCGATCCCAAGTACACGCCGATCTACAAACTGGAACCGCTGCGGCGAGTATACAAACAGGAATACACGCTGCTCGGCAGGCTGGGAAAAATGCTGGGGATGTCCAAACCGGTCACCGATGAGGAACTGGAGGAGTGGAAACCGCTGGTCTATGACAGTTGCACGTTGTGCGGCCGCTGTTCGCTGGTCTGCCCGGTGGGCAACGATATTGTCTACATGGTGCGCAGGCTGCGCGAAGGCATGGCGATATCCGGTCACGCTCCCGAGGGACTGATAGACGCATCGAAACGCGCGGTGGAGATCGGCAGCCCGATGGGCGTGAAACTGCCCGCGGTGAAGGCGCAGATGAAACATGTCCAGCAGGATACCGGCATCGAGATCCCGCTGGACGTGACAGGTGCGGAATACATGGTGCTGATGTCGTCGATGGAGATCATCAACTTTCCCGAATACCTGGGCGCGATCGCGAGGATCATGAAGCAGGCCGGCAAGAGCTGGACGCTGTGCTCGGAGGCGTTCGAGGCCACCAACAGCGGCATCCAGATCGGCGTCTCCGACATTGCCGCGACACTCGTCCAGCGCATCGTCGACGGCGCGGAAAAACTCGGGGTCAAGACCGTGATCAGCCCGGAATGCGGGCACGCCTACACCGCATTGCGCTGGGAAGGTCCCAACCTGATCGGTCGCCCATACGGCTTTGAAGTGCTGCATATCCTGGAAGTGCTGGACGGTTTCCGCACCCGGGGGCTGCTCAAGACCTCGGGCTTCGAGGAAGAAAAACTCACCTTCCACGATCCCTGCCAGCTGGTGCGGCGCGGCGGCGTCATCGAGCAGCCGCGCAAGCTGCTGAATCTGGTCGCGAGGGATTTCGTGGAGATGGACGATGCCGGCAAGATGAACTGGTGTTGCGGAGGCGGGGGCGGCGTCAGTGCGATCGAGGAAGCCGAGCCACTCCGCTTCGAAGCCTTCAAGGTCAAGAAGCGGCAACTGGAACAGACCGGTGCCAAGACGCTGGTCACCGCCTGCGCCAACTGCCGCATCGTGCTGGAGGAAGGGTTGGAGCATTACAAGATGAACATCCCGGTGGTGGGGCTGACCGAAACGCTCGCCAATCATCTCGTGGAAGGAGAGTAGCGGCCTGACACGGCGTTGCACTAAAAGTAGGCAATCCACTATCCAGCAAGCTGGATGTTGAATTGTCACCGGAGCATCCGGAGCAGGAACAGCCGCAGCACACACTGCAAGCGGGAAAGGACATTTTCATCTGATCGATTATTCAGGATTAACGGAGAAATGGCGATAACCATGGACAACGACACCGAATTCAAGGCAGCACTGGGCGACCTTCCCCGGGCAGCGCAGCGGCGCATTGCGGCGCGCTTCGCGGAGAGCGTGCTTGCGCTGAGCAAGGATCACCGCATCAAGGGCGCAATCGAGGCGGCGAAGCGCAGCGACATCACCGATGACGAATATGCCGCAGCGATGCGTTCGGCCACGGCGGCCAGCGTGGACAGCTACACTCAGTGCGGCCACGATTGCGACTGGAACAAGCAGGCCAGCCACTACGTCGCCGAAGCCGCACTGGCCTGCTTCCGCCCCGGCGACCGCCCTGCCTGGGATGCCGCGATGCATGCACGCATGGCACGCTCCTGCGAAAGCATCGCCAATGGCGATGGCACCGATAACGCCGAGACCGCGGCGCAGTACCGCATCCTTGCGGAATTTCTCAATAGCTGAGGAAACAGTCATGAGCAAAGCACAAACCATCGTAGTCGATCCGATCACCCGCATCGAGGGCCATTTGCGCATCGAGGCGGAGACCGATGCGGACAACCGCATCACGCGCGCCTCCAGTGCCGGCACCATGGTGCGCGGCATCGAGATCATCCTGCGCGGGCGCGACCCGCGCGATGCGTGGGCGTTCGCGCAGCGCATCTGCGGCGTGTGCACGCTGGTGCACGGCATCGCCTCGGTGCGCGCGGTGGAAAATGCGCTCGACTATGAAGTGCCGCCCAACGCGCAACTGATCCGCAACCTGATGATCGCGGCGCAATTCGTGCACGACCATGTGATGCACTTCTATCACCTGCACGCGCTGGACTGGGTGGACGTGGTCTCGGCGCTGAATGCCGACCCCAAGGCCACCTCGACGCTGGCGCAGACCGTCAGCCCGTCCTATCCGAGATCCTCGCCGGGATATTTTGCCGACGTGCAGAAGCGCCTCAAGACTTTCGTCGAGGGCGGACAGCTCGGCATCTTCGCGAACGGCTACTGGGGGCATCCCGCCTACAAACTGCCCCCGGAAGCGAACCTGATGGCGGTGGCGCATTACCTCGATGCGCTGGCATGGCAGCGCGACGTCGCGAAGCTGCATGCCATCTTCGGCGGCAAGAACCCGCACCCGAATTTTCTGGTCGGCGGCGTGCCGTGCGCGATCAGCGTGCATCCGCAACATCAGGGACAGGGCAACGGCCCGCACTTTCGCGGCGGCGAAGCGGCCACCTCGCTCAACATGCTGGGGCTGGAAAAAGTCCGCAACATCATTCAGCAGATGCGCGATTTCGTCGACCAGGCGTATGTGCCGGACACGCTGGCGATCGCGGGTTTTTACAAGGACTGGAGCAAACAGGGCGAAGGCGTCGGCAATTTCATGACTTATGGCGATTTTCCGGAAAAAGGCATGAGCGATCCGTCCTCCTTCCTGATTCCATCCGGCGTGATCCTGAACCGAGATCTTTCCGTGATCCATCCGGTCGACCTGAATGCCGAGAATCAGATCCAGGAATTCGTCTCGCACTCCTGGTACGACTACAGCGTGGGCAAGGACAAGGGGCTCCATCCCTACAAGGGGGAGACCGAACTGAACTATACCGGACCCAAACCGCCCTATGCCAACCTCGACACCGACGCCTCCTATTCATGGATGAAATCGCCGCGCTGGCAGGGCAAGGCGATGGAAGTCGGGCCGCTGGCGCGCGTGCTGATGCTGTATGCGAAGGGCCATGCGCAGACACAGGAACTGGTGAACATGACGCTGCACAAACTCGACCTGCCGGTGACCGCGCTGTATTCGACGCTGGGACGCACCGCCGCGCGCACGCTGGAGACCAAGATCTTCGCGGACTCGATGCAGGGCTGGTACGACCAGCTGATCGCCAACATCAAGGCCGGCGATGTGAAGACGCACAACGACAAGCTGTGGGAACCATCCAGCTGGCCCGCTGTTGCGAAAGGAGTGGGCTACACGGAAGCGCCGCGCGGCGCGCTGGCACACTGGGTGGTGATCAAGGATGCCAGGATAGACAATTACCAGGCCGTGGTACCGAGCACGTGGAATGCCGGTCCGCGCGATGCGCAGGGACAGGAAGGACCTTACGAGGCAGCACTCAAAGGCCACCAGCTATACGATCCCAAGCAGCCGATCGAAATCCTGCGCACCATCCACAGTTTCGACCCGTGCATCGCCTGTGCGGTGCATGTCACCGATCCGAACGGTGACGAGCTGGTCAAGGTTAAAATCAAATAAGCCCTCAAGGAGAATGCCATGCGCAACGCAATCACAAAACTTCTGACTGCAATCATCCTGTTCGGCACCAGCAGTGCCGCCTTCGCCCACCCCGGGCACGACGTTTCCGGCCTGGCTGCTGGACTGATGCATCCGTTCTCGGGACTTGATCACCTGCTCGCGATGGTGGCAGTGGGACTGTGGGCTGCCCAGGGAAATACCGGAAAGAACGGCAGACGCAAAGTATGGTTGCTGCCCGCGACCTTCATGGCCATGCTCGCGGTCGGCGCCGGCGTCGCGATGCAATGGCAATCATTGCCGATGGTCGAGGCCGGCATTGCCACCTCGGTGCTGGCGCTGGGCCTGCTGGTCGCGCTTGCCATGCAACTGCCCGCCTCGCTCGGCGTGGCCATCACCGCACTGTTCGGTCTGTTGCATGGTTATGCGCATGGACTGGAACTGCCCGAATCCGCCGCGCCCGCCGCCTATGCGCTGGGCTTCCTCGCCGCGACTGCGACATTGCACCTGAGCGGCATCGCCGTGGGTGTTGCCACACGGGATCGTCACGCGTTTCTGGCAAAGATGCTGGGGGTCGTGATAGCCGCCAGTGGCGCTTACCTGCTGGTCAGCGCCTAGATGGTGGGCAGCGCTGCCATCGTTTCATTATCCTCTCGCACCTGATTCCCGCAGATCGGCCGGCCCGGCGCACGGGAGGTTCCCCGTCGCTGCGCCCGGATGTGAATCACCGACCCCGGATCTGAATCGCCGACGAAGATAAGCGCCTTGCGGCCCTGAAGTTCAAACGCAATCGCATTGCTCCGCTGCTTCTATTCGGTAAGCTGCACTTCGTGATCCAGGCCTTCCCATGTTTCCTGCTCCAGCCAGAAGAACGTGAATTGAACCGTATCCCCGGCATTGAGCCCGGCCAGCGGGAGATCGACGATGTGTACGCCCAGCCCGGTATCCCGGGTGTCACTATCACGAATATCATTCCAGCCGTTGCTACCCCAATGCACGCGGGCCGGCGCCCTGAGCGCAATGGTGAATTGATTGCCCGCCCTGATGCGGCGCGGTCGATAGCGCGGACCCCAGATGTGATGGGAAAGCACCGGGCGTTTTCCCTGATAACGGTTCCATGTGGCCGCCGGCCTATCCACCGGGTAACCCAGTGCGCGGCTGTAACACAGCTTGATGAATTCGCCGTGCGCCCATACCAGCGGCATCGCGGAGCCGCTCGGTTTGCCCGGTTGCAGATGGTGTTCGGGCATGGGTTCCCAATCCCATACCTGCTCCGGAATCAGGCCTGCCGGGCCGGTCATGGCCGCCATGGCCTGCAGATAGGGAAGCGGATCTTCTCCCGACAGCAATGCGCAGTGGCCCCGTTCACCGGTCAGCAGCGGCCAGCCGCGTCCGCGCCCGCCGCCATCGAAGGCGCTGCCGTCATTGTGTTCCCCGTAGCCATCGCCGTTGTAGCGGTGCCAGACCGGACCGTTGGGGGTATCCGTCTTGAGCAGACGGTCGACAACTTTCAGGCTGTCGAGAATGACAGGGTCGTCCGGTTCGCGCAGCCCGTAGCGGACCAGTTGCAGAAAGTCCGTCCCGATCTGTTCATCGGCGGGCAGATCCCGGTCACACGCGCGGTTCTTGATCAGGATATGTTCCGACTGTGCGCCATCCTGCACCAGCGCATCGGCAGGCGCGGTGCGGATGTAATATCCGGCGACTCCGCAGCGTCGCGCAAGCGGCGTGTCCTTTGCAACCGTCCAGTCATCGAGCCGCGCATTCCAGTTGTCCGCAAGCAGCAGCGCAAACTGCCGCGCCTCCCCGTCCAGAAAGGTACTGCCCTCGACCAGCGCCGCGATGGCGATCGCGAGCGTGAATGTGTTGACACCGGGGTCTTCCTCCCAGCGGTCCTGGCCCGTGGTGGGGCCCTCGCGGGCAATGAAGGTGAGTGCCCGCCGCACCATGTCCGTGACCGGGATGCCGTTCAGCTCGCCCTGCTCCCGAAGCGCGGAGGCCAGCAGGACCGGAAAGGCTGCCTCGTCCAGCTGTATTCCCTGCCAGAATGGGGAACCGCCGAGCCACTGGTTCTGCAACCAGTGCCCGTCTTCCTGCTGGGTGGCGATCAAATAGCGCAGCACATCGCGTGCATCATCAAACGCGCCCATCGCCACCAGTGCACCCGCCGTTTCCACCAGATCGCGGCACCACACCAGGTGATAGCCGCCGCGGCTCTCGCTACTCTCTCCCCACGGTATGGCAAGACTGGCCACCGCGGCGCCGGTATAGGTCCGGTCCTGATGCACCTTGAGCACCATGCTGGAAAGCGCAAGCAGATCGCGCAGATCGCCGGGTAGATCGGGAAACCGGCATCCCGCCATCCAGGATTCCCAGACCCTGCATTGCGTGTCCCAGACCGTCGAAAAATCCTCCATCAGGCTGGATAGCGCAAGCGTCGCCGCCGCTCCCTGGCTGGTCCCCAGACCGAGCGCGAGCGTGGCCCGATGCGGCGGCAATTCGCCGATCAGGGACACCGCACCCGGTCCCGCACTGTCGTATTGCCAGGTCATGCGCCCGTGCCGGTCGAAATCCTGCCATCCGTCGCTTACCCCGAAACTGCCTGCGGAACAACGCCGCCAGGCATCGGAGCCGTCTTCCGCGGCCGCCACCAGTGCCAGCCCGAACGGGCCCTGCTCCGCCCCCAGCACGATACGGCCATTGTGCTTGCCGACATAAGCCGTGTTGTTATCCGCATCCCCACCCAGGCGGGCCGCCAGAAGTGCATAGGGCCGCAGGGCCTGATCACCCTCCAGCCGATAGCGCAGCAGCAGCGTGTCGCGATGCTGCGAAGGGCAGATTTGCAGTGTGAAGGTAAAGCGCGGGTGGCGATGAACGATGGTGACCGCAGGTACGCCGGGCTTGGGCAGGTGCACTTGGTAGTTTCCGTGGCGGCGCAATTCGACCCAGAACCCCCCGTCGTCGGCGATGATGAAACCCAGGTCTTTGATTTGGGGAATATCGATGCGCGGGTAGTAAACTTCGGTGACGATGCCCTCCGCGACCGTGAACCAGAGCCGCGAAGATCCAAGGCTGGTGCCCACCATGTCCTTGGCGGCGCGTGCCCAGGTGGGGTGCGAAGCTGCTGCCTGCGGTGCTTTCATCGAGGCCTTCTTGTCAGTTGTTATGCCTGACAGACCGGAGACGGTCCGGATGGTTCAAAATTTTCATGATACCGGCAACGACCAATGCGATGATCGGGATGTAATTGCTTGTTGCATGGGACAATGTCCGGATATGAAAACAGGAAACGCCACAGACAACACGGCCGATGGCCCGGCCATCTCATGCTCCGATTGCAAAGCCTGCTGTTGCAGGCTGGAGGTGATGCTGATGGGCGAGGATGAAAATGTCCCGGTCGAATTGACCATCCGGGACCGGTGGGGCGGATGGGTGATGCGCCGCCTTGACGACGGCTGGTGCGCGGCATTGGACCGGCACACGATGAGGTGCACGATCTACCGGCACCGGCCGATCATATGCCGCGACTACCAGGCAGGCGAAAGCGATTGCCTGGACCAGCGCGCGCAGTTTGCCGTCACTGCGGCAGGCTGAAAACGGGTGATCCGCCAAATTCTGCGGCCGGCCGGAACCCGCTCCTTGATATTTGCGTTGCTTAACGGCACGATGCGGGAATGAATTCCGATAGCCGACATTCAGTCCGTGGCACCGCCATTGCAGCCCGCCGCTGGCTGATGGGCGGGAGGGTGCAGGGCGTGGGTTACCGCGCGTTCGTGTTCAATCTGGCGCAACGGTACCGCCTGAGCGGCGTGGTGCAGAACCTCACCGGCGAGGTGCTGGTCGAAGCCCAGGGTGAACCTGGCGTGCTCGATGCATTTGCTGATGCGCTGATTTCCGCTGCGCCGCCGCTGGCGCGACCGCATGTTGTTTCCTGCCTGCCCATCCCGTTGCGCGAGCTGAACAGTTTTGAAATCCTGCCCAGCGCTGTATCCCTGCATGCACAGGTGCATGTACCTCCGGACAATTTTCTTTGCGACGACTGCCGGCGCGAGATGCTGGACCCGGGCGACCGGCGTTACCGCTACCCGTTTATCAACTGCACGCAATGCGGGCCGCGCTACACACTCATCACGCGCATGCCTTACGATCGGCCGAATACCACGATGGCGGATTTCCCGTTGTGTCCCGCATGCCGTGCCGAATATGAAGACCCGCACAACCGTCGTTTTCATGCGCAACCGCTGGCCTGTCCGGTGTGCGGGCCGCAGCTGAGTTTTGTTGCGGCGCATGAATACTCGTCAGGCGATACGGCGCTGGCCGACTGTATCGCGGCATTGCGGCGCGGCGAAACCGTCGCGGTCAAAGGCATAGGCGGCTATCACCTGATGTGTGATGCGCTGAATACCGCGGCCATAGCACGGTTGCGCGACAGCAAGCACAGGCCGCACAAACCGCTGGCCGTGATGTTCCCGTGGCAGGGTGCAGGCGGCTTGCAGCGCGTTCGTGATGAATTGCTGCTTGATGCAGCGACTGAAGCCGCGCTGTGCGACAAGTCACGCCCGATCGTGCTGATACCCAAGCGTGCGGATTCGGCCTTGCCCGATGCCATTGCACCCGGGTTGCGCGAGATCGGCGCGATGCTGCCTTACAGTCCGTTGCATCACTTGCTGCTGGAATATTTCGGTTCGCCGCTGGTCGCCACTTCCGGCAATGTCAGCGGCGAACCGGTGCTGACCGACAATGCCGAGGCCGAGGCGCGGCTGGGCAAGGTCGCTCAATCCTTCCTGCACCACAACCGTCCCATCGCGCGTCCGGCGGATGACAGCGTGCTGCGCGTGATTGCCGGCAAGTTGCGCCTGCTGCGCGCCGGACGCGGTATCGCGCCGCTGGAGTTCGACCTGCCGTTCACTTTGCCGCAGCCGCTGCTCGCGGTGGGCGGCCACATGAAAAATGCCATCGCTCTGGCATGGAACAATCGCGCGGTGCTGTCGCCGCACATCGGCGATCTGGACGCGCCGCGCAGCCTGGAAATCTTCGAGCAGGTGATCGCGGACTTGCAGCAACTGTACGGCGTCAAAGCACAGTCCATCGTCTGCGATGCGCATCCCGGCTACGCCAGCAGCCGCTGGGCGGCGAAACAGGGTTTGCCGCTGTATCGCGTACAACATCACCATGCGCATGCTTCGGCGCTGGCCTTCGAAGCCAGTTTGGATAGTTCCAATTTCAATTCAAAAGTGAGACAAGGCGGCAACGAGCAAGTGACGCAGACAGTGCAAACAGCACGGCAAGGAGCGCGCGAGGAAGCCAACGCAGTATCACTGAAGAAGTGGAGTTGGTTGATCTTCACGTGGGATGGCGTGGGCCTGGGCGAAGACGACACGCTGTGGGGCGGCGAGGCGCTGTTGGGTCGTCCCGGCAAGTGGAAGCGCGTCGCCAGCTTCAAGCCGTTCCGCCTGCCCGGCGGCGAACGCGCCGGACGCGAGCCGTGGCGCTCGGCTGCGGCGCTGTGCTGGGAGAGCGGTCTGGCCTGGAAGTCGAACGCACGCGATGCGTTGTTGCTGAAGAGCGCGTGGCAGCATGGCCTGAATGCGCCGGTCACTACTGCCGTCGGACGCTTGTTCGACGCCGCGTCCAGCCTGCTCGGGCTGTGCGATACGGCGAGTTACGAAGGACAGGGACCGATGCTGCTGGAGGCAGTGGCGCAGGGCGAAATCGAAGCGATAGATTTGCCGTTGCACGAAGACGAGAGCAACTTGCTCGTCGCCGACTGGACACCGCTGTCGCATGCGTTGCGCCGCGACGAGGTGCCGGTGGCGCAACGCGCGATGCAGTTCCATCTGAGCCTTGCCCAGACCATCGTCAGGCAAGCCCAGCACATCCATGCACATATGCCGTTCGACGCGGTGGGTTTGACCGGCGGCGTGTTCCAGAACAAACTGCTGGCCGAGCTGGCGCTGCAGCAACTGGCTGCGGCCGGATTCGAAACGTACCTGCCGCAACAGGCGCCATGCAACGATGGTGGCCTGGCGCTTGGCCAACTGATAGAGACAAACTGCCGGAATGGATGACACACATATAAGCCTGGCCCACGGCAACGGCGGGCATTACATGCGCGAGCTGATCGAAGAAATATTCGCGCGCCATCTCGCCAACCCGCTGCTCAATGTGAATGTGGATGCTGCGGCGCTGCCCGCACTGGATGGCGAACTGATGGTGACCGCCGACGGCTTCACCGTGCAGCCGCTGGAGTTTCCCGGCGGCACGATAGGTTCGCTCGCGGTGCACGGCACGGTCAACGATCTTGCGGTTTCGGGTGCGACACCTCATTACCTGACGCTGAGCGCCTTCATCGAGGAAGGCTTCGAGATCGCGCAACTGGAACGCATCGTCATCAGCCTTGCCGATGCTGCGCGCGAGGCGAACGTCGCGGTGGTGGCGGGCGACACCAAGGTGGTCAGGCGCGGCGAAGGCGGCGGCCTGTATCTTTCCGCCACCGGCATCGGCGTGCGCCAGAGGCATTTGAAACTCGGACTCGACCGTATCCGCCCCGGCGATGCGGTACTGGTGAGCGGGCCGGTGGGCGACCACGGCATCGCGGTGATGCTGGCGCGCGAACAGTTCGGTTTGCATGGCGAATTGCTGTCGGATGCCGCGAGCGTGCTGCCGCTGACGCAGGCGCTGCTGCCGCTGGGCGGCCTGCGCTTCATGCGCGACCCAACGCGCGGCGGACTGGCCACGGTGGCGCACGAGATCTGTCGCGCGACGAAGTTGCAGGTGCGTTTGCATCAACCCGCCATCCCGGTGCGCGAGCAGGTCATGGCGGTGTGCGAGATACTCGGCTACGACCCGATGTACCTCGCCTGCGAAGGGCGGGTCGTGACGGTGATCGAAGCGTCACAGGCGAATGATGCGCTGGCGCGCTGGCAGGCGCTGCCGCAGGGCCGCGACGCCGCGATCATCGGCAGCATCAGCACGGGGCGCGCGCAGGTGGTGCTGGAAACCGAACTGGGTGGCGAGCGGATGCTGGAAGAACTGGAAGACGACCCGCTGCCGCGGATTTGCTGAGGTCAGTCAGCGACCCATAGCGGTCAAAGCAGTTTCACTATCCCAGACGTTCAAAGGGGTTATTTACACATAAAACCGGAGACGCTCCAATCTTCCAAGTTGCAATTGATCAGGCAGGATGATCGCGGTAGTCATATCCACAATGACTTCGATGTATTACGTCACGACATCGAAAAATCCGCGGGAACTTTACGGCCCATTTTGTTACGAATCAAATGTTATTATCTCTTCGATATCACATTTACTTCAGAAACTGTGTGTCCTTTGTGTGACATGAACAAACGACATTGCTGATTGAGGTGCGGTTTTGATAAAAATTAACTGTCACTCGGCCTTTGCAGGACTCCAGGGATTCTGCCTGGCAGTTTTCCTCTCTGGTTGCAGCGGGATTCCGCTACTTGATCCCAAAGGGCCGGTCGGCGTTACCGAACTCCACGACATCGGTGCGGCATTCGCGCTCATGCTGATCGTCGTCATCCCGGTTATTTTCATGGCCCTTTGGTTTCCCCGCAAATACCGGGCATCCAACCCGAATGCTGAATATAATCCGAAATGGCGTAATTCCGTCAAAATCGATTTGGTCACATGGCTGGTTCCGACTGCCATAGTCTTGGCCCTTGGGACACTGTCCTGGAAGGAAACCCATAGGCTTGACCCCTTCAAGCCTATCGATCCAGCAGTCAGGCCGATCAGCATCGAAGTAGTGTCTCTTGATTGGAAATGGCTATTTATCTATCCTGACCAAAACATCGCCACTGTCAATCAATTGGTGTTCCCTGCCAACGTTCCGGTAAGTTTCAGGCTTACCTCGGACACCGTGATGACATCCTTTTTCATTCCACAACTCGGCAGCCAGATTTATGCCATGGCGGCCATGCAAACTCGCTTGCATCTTCTTGCCGATACGCCTGGAGTTTACTTCGGCCAGAACCAACAATTTAGCGGCCAGGGTTACTCGGACATGAATTTCAAGGTAAGCGTTACTTCTTTGAATCAATTCAATGCATGGGTGAAAAAGGTCAAACAATCTCCGGATAGACTGGATCTTGCCCGATTCAAGGAAATCAGCAAACCGAGTATCGATTTTCCGGCTGCCTCCTATTCATGGGTTGAACAGGGACTGTTCGACAACATCATAGACAAGCACCAAAATAACCGCGGGAATTTAGCGATTGCTCCCCGGAAAGAATCCATCTCTTCAGGAACGCATTGATATGTTCGGCAAGCTAAGCCTTTCATCAATACCCTGGGATAACACTATCATCATGGGTGCCGTAAGCGTTGTTCTTTTACTGGGTCTGGTGATCCTGGCACTGACCACCTACTATCAAAAGTGGACATACCTGTGGAAGGAATGGCTGACCAGCGTAGATCACAAAAGAATTGGAGTCATGTATATTCTCCTGGCACTGGTCATGCTATTGCGAGGCTTCTCCGATGCCATCCTGATGCGAATGCAACAGGCTGTTGCTGCAGGCACGTCGCATGGATTCCTGGTCCCAGGACATTTTGACCAGATATTCAGTGCGCACGGCACGATCATGATCCTCTTCATGGCCATGCCTTTTCTGGTGGGATTGATGAATATTGCGGTGCCCCAGCAAATTGGCGCGCGTGACGTCGCGTTTCCCTTTTTGAATTCGGTCGGCTTTTGGCTTACCGCAGCCGCAGCTGCGCTGGTGATGGTGTCGCTTGGTGTGGGTGAATTCTCCAAAGCCGGTTGGTCTGGTTACGCACCGCTTACGGAACGACAGTTCAGCCCCGGCACAGGGGTGGACTACTGGATATGGTCAATACAAATCGCAGGTATCGGCTCGCTGCTAACCGGCATCAATTTTCTCGTCACCATCCTGAAAATGCGCGCTCCCGGGATGAAGCTGATGCGCATGCCGATCTTCGTGTGGACCACTTTATTTACGAATGTGCTGATGATATTTGCGTTCCCGGTATTGACCGTCGCCCTGGCGCTGCTTACGTTTGACCGCTATCTGGGTATGCATTTTTTCACCAGCACGCTGGGCGGTAACCCAATGATGTATGTCAACCTGTTCTGGATCTGGGGACATCCCGAAGTCTATATCGTAATCCTGCCTGCCTTCGGCGTATTCTCGGAAGTCGTTGCCACGTTCTCAGGCAAGCCCCTGTTCGGTTACCGTTCTATAGTTTACGCTACAGCGGCAATAACGGTATTGTCTTTTTCCGTCTGGTTGCACCACTTTTTCACCATGGGTGCCGGTGCCAACGTCAATGCGGCTTTTGGCATCGCAACCATGCTGATCGCCATCCCGACCGGGGTGAAGATATTTAACTGGCTATTCACCATGTACCGCGGCCGCGTGAGATTTACCTCGCCGATGTACTGGACTTTGGGATTCCTTACAACGTTTGTCGTCGGAGGCATGACAGGGGTCATGCTGTCTCTACCGCCTGCCGACTTCGTGCTCCACAACAGTCTGTTCCTGGTCGCGCACTTCCACAACGTGCTCATTGCCGGCACTTTGTTCGGTTTATTCGCAGGGTATGCCTATTGGTTCCCGAAGGTCACCGGCTTTCCACTCAATGAGAAGTGGGGCAAACGCGCATTCTGGTGCTGGCTAATCGGCTTCTATCTTGCTTTTATGCCACTGTACGCGCTGGGCTTCATGGGTATGCCACGCCGCATGCCACATTATTCAAATCTTGCATGGCAACCCTACCTGATTGTCGCCGCCATCGGTACCGCGGTGATCCTGCTTGGCATCATCTTCCAGATCACCCAATTGGTCGTGAGTATCAGGCACCGTCATGACACGCGCGATCTGACCGGCGATCCCTGGGATGGCCGCACACTGGAGTGGTCGATCTCCTCCCCTCCCCCCGCCTACAACTTTGCGATCATACCTGTCGTGCATGGCATCGATGCATTTGAGGACATGAAGGAAAAGGGCATTGCGTACCTGCAGCCGCACAGCTACCACGATATCACGATGCCCATAAATACCGGCAAGGGATTCATTATTGGAGCATTAGTCTTCGTGTTCGGATTCAGTATGGTCTGGTATATCTGGTGGCTGGCCATTTTGAGCGCACTGGGCATGCTTTTCACGGTGATCGCGCGATCGATGGACGATGATGTGGAATATGTCATCTCCGCTGCAGAAGTCGAGCAGATCGAAAATGAGCGCTACCGCAAATTGCCATCCATTGCCGGCAATCGGCATGTAGACGGACTGATCCCGGGAGGTTAAGTGATGACAGATCAAGCCGCGGTCATAGACGAACTGCCTGCCGGGCAAATGGAGCATCCGGATCACATCGCCATCAAGGCATTCGGGTTCTGGATTTACCTGATGTCCGACCTCGTGCTTTTCGCTGCACTGTTCGCGACGTTTGCGGTGATGAATCACAGTTATGCAGGTGGCCCCAGCGGGGGTCAATTGTTCCACTTGCCGGAAGTATACGCGGAGACCCTATTCCTGCTTGTGAGCAGCGCAACTTATGGATTGGTGATGCTGGCCGTGCAGAAGAACAGGAAAGACCTGGTGTTGATATGGCTCGCTGTCACATTTTCGCTGGGCCTCGGATTCATCTTCCTGGAAGTTAGGGAATTTCACGCGATGATCATCGATGGCAACGGCCCATGGCGCAGCGGCTTCCTTTCAGCCTTTTTTACCCTGGTGGGCACCCATGGCACCCATGTGACCTTTGGCCTGATCTGGATGCTGGCGATGATGGTGCAGGTCCTGACCAAGGGGCTGACCGCGCCAGTCCAGTCCCGCCTGCTTTGCCTGAGCATGTTCTGGCACTTTCTGGATATCGTGTGGATCGGTGTTTTCACCATAGTCTATCTGATGGGGGTCGCGTAAATGAGCCACGAATCAATCGACAGTGCCGGAATGAGCAGGGGAACCGGGAAATCCTACGCCACCGGCTTTATCCTCTCGATCGTATTGACCACCATTCCGTTCGCCTTGGTGATGCGCGGCATGTTGTCACACGAGGCCACGCTCATTGCCATATTCAGTGCGGCGATCATTCAGATCCTGGTGCACTTGTATTTCTTCCTGCACATGGATAGTTCATCGAGAGCGCGCTGGAACGTACTGGCCATGCTGTTCACCATATTGATCATGTTCCTGATCGTTGGCGGGACGATATGGATCATCTACAACCTCAATTACCGCATGATGTAGAGGACGCAGGTATGCTCAGGGATTATTGGCACGTCACCAAGCCGGGCATGGTTCTAGGCAACCTGGTTCCGGTGATGGGAAGCTTTTTCCTCGCTTCCGGGGGACATGTTGATGTCGCCATATTTTTGTCAACGGCCATCGGTATATCCCTATTGATCGCATCCGCATGTGTTCTGAACAACTGCATGGACAGGGACCTGGACCGCATGATGAAACGGACGCGCGACCGGGTGCTTGCCACGGGGCTGATGTCGACTAATGCGGCATTCTTGTACGCGTTGGTGCTTGGTATGGCGGGTATGTCACTGTTGCTGGAAGAAGACAATTTACTGTCAGATGTAATCGTGCTGGCCGGATTTTTAATCTATGTGTGTGCTTACAGCCTGTACTGGAAACGCCATTCAGTTTATGCACCGTTGATCGGCAGCCTGGCGGGAGCAGCACCCCCGCTTGCTGCGTATTGCGCGGTGACTGACCGCTTCGACATGGGCGCGGTAATATTGTTGTCGATCTTCGGCTTGTGGCAGATACCCCACTTTTACGCCGTTGCCATTTACCGCCTGGATGATTACGCCGCCGCCGCGATCCCGGTCCTTCCGATCAAGCATGGTGTGGCAGCAAAAAAGCGGCATATCATTGGTTACATTGTGGCCTATATCGTGGCGACGCTGATGCTGACCATCGGCGGATATACAGGTTACAGCTTCCTCGCGGTAGCATTTGCGTCGGGTTTGGTCTGGTTGTCAGTAGCCTGGAAAGCTTACAATTCATCCGAGGAACGACTATGGGCAAGAAATTTGTTCGTCTGCTCGATAATTGTCAATTTCACCTTGTGTGTCATGATGTCCATCGACTATACAATGGCATAAGTATTGTACTTACTTCTCTTCATTGCAGGTTGTGTGGCACCAATTGGCGTTTCAATCGAGTGCAAACGAGCCTGTTTTGAGACTCCCTGCGCGACGATAAACACTGACCACCACGCCCTTGCTCGTGATGTTGGAACTCGCGAGCGTGGGCGTAACCGGCTTGGCGCCAACACCAAATAGCCGCTTACCGGCTCCGAGAATTACTGGAAAGGTCAAAAGCCTATATTCGTCAATCAGGTCATTCTCGATAAGTGTTTGGGCAAGACCGCAACTCCCGTGAACCTGCACCTCACGTGCAAAGCGTTTTTTGAGGACAACCACTTCCTTTGTGACATCTCGAACGTGCGAGGTTCCACTCCAATCAAACCTAGTCTTCGTGCGCGAAGCCACAAATTTCGGAAGTGTATTAAGTTTGCTGGCTATGGGATCATTTGGGTCTGTAACCCTCGGCCAATACGCTGAGAATAAGTCATAGGTGGTCCGTCCAAGAAGGAATGCGTCAGCCTTCGAAAAGATATTGGCCATGGTCTTACCCATATCCGCGTCGGCAAGTGGAAAGACCCAGCCACCATATGGAAAGTTACCGCTCCTGTCCTCGTCTGGCGCCCCCGGTGCCTGCATAACACCATCAAGTGATAGGAAGGACGTCAATGTAAGCTCAGCCTTGAAGTTCTCCAAACCTAAAAGTGCATTGACATTCGATGCCCAACAGTAGCCACTCGTGAAAGGCAGGAAATGGCTGCGGAGAAAATAACCAAAGCATTAGATTCGATGCTAACCTTCCCCCAAAATAGTTGACACCTCCCCCTAACGGAACGGAGGTGTTTTATGGGCAAATCAAGACCGCCAAAAGTGCATCGCTACAGCATGCAGTTCAAGGCAACCGCAGTACGTTTATCCGAGCTTCCCGATGTCCTGATCCAGGATGTCGCCTTTGCACTGGACATCCATCCCTTCATGCTGTCACGATGGCGCAAACAAGCCAGGGAGGGATTGATCGTGACCAAGGGTGTGAAGCTGGATGACGAGACCGTCGCCGAACTCAAGCGGCTGCGCGATCTGGAGAAGAAGTACAAACTACTGCAACAGGAGCATGAACTCCTAAAAAAAGCCATCCGGTTCACTTCCGAACGAAATCGGAAATCTTCGAGTTCATCGAAGTGAACCGGGAAAACCATTCCATCGCGTTGATGTGCCGTGTGTATGGCGTCACCCGTGCCGGCTTCTATGCCTGGCGCAGCCGCGGCCCCAGTCTGCGTGCACAGGAGGACGAATCCTTGTCCGGCCGGATCAGGCAGGTGCATCAGGCCAGTCGCGGTACCTATGGCAGTCCCAGGGTATATCAACGGTTGCAGGAGTTGGGCGTGTCTGTAGGTGAGAACAGGGTGGCCAGATTGATGAGCCGGCTGGGCATCAAGGGTCGCTGGGCTACCCTGCGCTATACCTCGCCCAACCTGAAGAAGTTCTTCGGCAGTCTGCCCAATCAACAGGTCGAGCATCCGGCGGCAGTGCCGGATCAGGTGTGGGTGGCTGACATCACGTATCTGAAGGTGGGTTCGATCTACCGTTACCTGGCGGTGGTGATGGACCGGTGTTCACGGCGCATCATCGGTTGGGCTTTAGGCCAGCAAGGGAATGTCTTGCTGACCTTGCGTGCGCTCAATCATGCGGTGGCCAGGCGCCGCCCGAAACCTGGGCTGATCTTCCACACGGATCGCGGCATCGAATATTATGCCAATGCGTTCCGCGAGCGGCTCAAACAATTGCAGATCACCCAGAGCATGAACCGACCCGGCAAAGTGACGGACAATGCCTTCATGGAGTCGTTCTTCCATTCGATGAAGGCGGATGTGATTCATGGCAATACCTTCAGAGAAGACCATCAACTGCTCTCGGCATTGCGCAGCTATATTCCTTTCTATAACCACAGTAGAATGCACTCGTCTTTAAATTATGTGTCACCCGCGAAGTATGAAATTCAGTTCGCTTAATCAGGTGTCAATTTTATTGGGGGAAGATTCCGCCCCAAAAGCAGGCTCCCGATTCTTAATAGTATCCCAAGGTTGCCACTCAATTCCCAGCCCCGTTATCAATACATGCGGTGCCGGAACAGCCATCCGGCAATACTTGGCGTGGCCGCGCCAATCAACTCCACCGACTATCCATCGATGCCGGGGATACGGATATATGTTTCCTTGGGGATATAGACGGTGACGGATAGTTTAACGAGCTCCGCGAGGTTTTTGAATTTGTTGCGAACTGCCACCTGTAGCAGAAAATCGTTGTTGCAGTCGTAGCCCCGGCAAACGCGTGACCGTTCGGACCAGATGCGGCACAGGTATGTTGTCCGGTCAAGGTTTACACAGTAGCCATCTGCACTTTTTTCTACAAACCTGTTTGATGGCCTGCCATCCTTGCCATCTATGCATTCCACCGGATCAAGACGGACCAGTAGCCGGCAACAGAAAGTCTGGCAGCCAATTTTTCTGCCGGCATCGCAATCAACTCCCGCACAATCAGACCGATCCGTTGAATTTGCATCGATATTCTGATTATCCATTCTTTACCTCCCCGGTATTGAACTCAATCTAATGCTGCACTTCCATTTTTCTCGATATCTCTGTTGAACGGCTTCCATTTGAAAATAACGGCCGGCCGTTTTCCGGTTTATCTTGTCTGTTCGTGATTGCATGCACCAGAAAAAACTTTTTCAGCATGAAATTATCATCCCGGCTACGACTTGGCAGATTGATTAAAGCACGCGGTAGTTATCCTGCGTCATCAGATCGACACCGCATGGCAGATTCTCGATCCAGTCAAGAAACTCGTTCACCATTTTCTTTCCCTCGAATCTGCGGCCATGCTGCGGCACAATGCTTTCGATATCCAACTGGCGCACCATGTTTACCCAATAGCGGCATATCTTGTTGGAAACCATGTAGCGACTGTGAAAACCTTCCATGAACTGAATATGATTCTTGAAATTTTCAACGGGAGTATCAACTTCGGAATGGTGTAACAAGGATGCCCCCATGTCGCCGGAGAATAAAATTTTGCTGACTGGGTCATAAAACTGGAAGTTTCCCTCGGAATGCATGAAGTGTGCGGGAATTGCCTTGATCACGCAATTTCCCAGAGTAATGTTCATGCCTTCATCCGGGATGCTCTCCACGCGTCCTTCGGCATTCCCTACACTGCAAAAATGCGGCACGAAGCGCGCCCATAGTTTGGAGATCAACACGTTGCAATCGGTATGTATCATCCATTTGTTGAGTGAAGCGATAATATCGGGATCAGCGTGGGAGGCCAGGATATATTCCAGATGCTTGATCGAACAATATTTTTGCATTCCCATAAGCAGACCGTTGTAGGTCATGTTGCCGCCCGGATCGAGCAAAGCGCCATGACCGTTGTCAACGATCAGGAATTGATTGGCCTGGACGGTAGCCCCTGTGGAATCATCCACCAGGTCGTCGAATAACAAGCACATATGTTTGCCATTATTGAATAACTCGATTGCCATGCAGCTCTCCTTGATTGATTTATTTGAATATATGATGGCTCAACCCAGATGTGGCCAGGGTTGATAGAGGATACAGTTGTAAGTCATTAATTATTTCGGACGGCACCCCAGAAACCGGTTCCCAATAACAGGGATCGTCAGGGTACCAATACCACGCCTATCTTGCTGTGTGACTTGGTGAGCGATGTTTGCCATCACTCTGTATGCCCACCGGACATTGATGGCCGAATTTAGCCTGTTTGTATTTTTAGCGCCAACGCCTGCTCCTTAAATTTCAAAATTTTTCCGAAACCACCCCAGACCGCCCCAGACCAGACCAAAGGACAATTTGCCCGCAAGCCAATATCTGGTCGGGTTAAACGACTGCCTGTAAAGCGAGCCTTGGAATTTGTGCAAATACCGTCCACAACTTCAGTCATCAGCGAGTGGCAACAGCCGCCCTACTTTGAGAAATTCAGTACACACCTCTACCGACAGGGGCTTGGAATAGTAGTAGCCTTGCATCGCATCGCAGTTATTGTGTTGCAGGAAGGCAAGTTGCGCTTTGCTTTCCACACCCTCAGCAATCACTTGCATACCAAGGTTATGCGCCAGATCAATGATGGTGCGCGTTATCATTGCATCGTCGGCATCGATAGTAATGTCATGGATAAAGGATTGGTCGATTTTCAGCACATCCACAGAAAAACGCTTGAGATAATTCAGGCTCGAGTGTCCGGTACCAAAATCATCCATCGCGATTTTCACACCAAGCGATTTCAATTCGCGCAATGATATCATGGCCCGTTCCACATCCTTCATGATGATGGTTTCGGTAATCTCCAACTCCAGATATTTCGGCTCCAGCCCGGTTTCCTTGAGTACCCTTTGCACCACACTGGAAAGGTCCTGGCGATGGAACTGAACCGCGGAAAGGTTGACCGCCACGATGCATGGCTTTAACCCGATGCCCTGCCAGGCCTTGGCCTGGGCACATGCAGTTTGCAGCACCCATGTCCCAACCGGGACGATCAGCCCGTTTTCCTCCAGCAAAGGAACAAAGTCGGAAGTGTTAATCATCCCGCGCTCGGGATGTCGCCAGCGCAGCAAAGCCTCCAGCCCGTAGATTTCGCCATCGAGCAAACTGACCTTGGGTTGGTAATGCAACTCAAACTGAAAATTCTCCACAGCCAGATGCAATCCGGTTTCAAGCTGCAGGTCACGCTGCGCGCGCTGATTCATTTCGGCCTGGAAAAAGCAGAACTGATTGCGTCCGTCATTTTTTGCCTGATGCAACGCGGCGGCTGCACTTCTAAGCAAGTCCTGCGCGTTTCCTCCATCACTCGGAGCCACAGCAATGCCGATGCTGGCCGTCAAACGCAGCCGGTGCTCGGAAACCTGGAACGGAGCAGCCAATACTTCCAGCACCTTTTTGGCTACCACCGCAGCATCGGCAGCAGCATTGATGCTAAGCAGTATCATTACGAATTCATTGCCGCCGGTTCGCCCAACCGTATCACTTTCGCGCAGATAATTGGCCAGGCGCTCCGCCACTTGCTTGAGCAGTTCATCGCCAAGTGCGGACCCGAGACTATCGTTGATCAGATTGAAGCGATCCAGATCGATCAGCATGATCGCCACAACCCCCTCCCCACGTTTCGATAGCGTGCAGGTATAGTCGATGCGATCATGGACCAGAGTACGATTGGGCAAGCCGGTCAGCGCATCATATTGGGCCAGATATTGCGCACGTTCCTCGGACTCCCTGAATGCGGTGATGTCATTAACCATGAAAAGGAGGAGCGTCATCCCTTCTTCGGTCAATGCTCTTGAGATGTTGGCCATATAAAATTTGCGGCTCTGCGCATCGTGCCGCTCGAAAGTCAATCCCGAACGCGTTTCCCCGCGCTCCAGGACATTTTCAAGCACGCCGGATAAATCTTCGCCCGTCCCGAACATCTGGGTTACCGGTTTGCCGATAAATGTATCCACTTCGCTCAAGTTCAGCATGCTCAGCAATGCCTTGTTCATCATGCGGATGTTCAGTGCCTGATCCAGCACTACCAAACCGGAAGGCATATCGTCAATTATTTGTTTGGAAAACTTTCTTTCCCGGATAATTACTTGATGCTCCGCATGAAAATAAGTGTCGAGTGCCAGTTCCATATCGAAGAAAACAATCTTGAGCAGCGCGCTGTAGGTGGCAATACACTTTTCCGCATTATTTTCGAGCAGATGGTAAATGCTTGGCATGAGTTCGTGCAGATATTTGCGATAGGCTCCAATATACCATTGGGGTGTAAGCCCGACGTGCTGGTGAACCATGCCCACTTGCAGGCGCTTCTCCACATAACTCGAACCGTACTCTCCCTCGGTTAGCTGGCTGAAATATTCCGACTGGGTGCGTTTGAGACGGTCCAGTTTCTCGGCGTTGCCGAGCAAGGGCAGCAGATTGGGGAAATGCTGCAGATGCCGATAGAATTCCTTGCTGAAAGGCTCGCGTTGCGCCTCCAGGCGGGTGTGCAGATCTTTAAGCAGCGCGACATCTGCCTCGGTGAATTGAAGGAATTCCTTGCGCAACGCAACTTCGGCATCATCGATATTCATTGCATCAGAAATTGAAATATTTCCGGTGAGATTTTTCATCTAATTACGCCTTGATCGAAATGTATTTTCTATTGAACAGTAAGCAAAGCCTTCAATCTAGGCAGTGTGCGGCACTTCAGCAACGCGCTGTGAGCTGCACTCGGAACAATATATTTTCCCGAGACGAACGTGGTAAACGATTTTTTCGCCCGCACTAACTTCGCGTTCGCAGGTGTCGCAGAGCGAACCCACATCCATCGTCATTTCGTTGAAGCCTTCAAGCGGGCGCTCTATGCCACCGATGAGTCGCGGAAACGGCGCGGATTTGACGATGTCGCCGCGGTAAAACTCCTCGATTGCCATGAATCGTTGCACCATGGGCTCTGCCAATCCTGCCCCGCGTAAACAGGCAAGCATGATATTGGCGCGGTAGTCGAACAGCTCATTCGATATGACCATCCAGTGGTGGGTGTTGCGCGGCCGGTCGCCGAAATAGATTTTTTCCCCGGTCAATATCTGGCGCGTGAACAGGTATTGTTTTTCGATCAAGCGCTGCTTTGTGACACCCTCGAAGAAGGAGGCCAGCCGAGAATCCCGATATACGCGGGTATAAAAATCGGTTAGCACGACGGTGAGCAAATCGCCATTGTGCAATGCAATCCATAGTTCCGGATCGGGGGGCGGGTAATTGGCCTTATCGCCTTTCGCTTGAGCCGGTGCCGGATTAGTGCCGTCACGCTTTGTATTGCGCAAATCACGCAATACAAAAGCATCGGTGTGTATTGCCTCCGGCGCAGCACCCCTTTCTGCAGCGAGTAATTCGCCGCTATCCACCATTTCCGACGGACCGGCCAGATAGACATGCCAGCCGCGCAAGTCCTGATGCCGCGCAAAGGCGACCTCGTGTACGTATCCCCTGGAAATGCCGTCCGCCGTCTTGGAATGAGCCGAGATGCATTCATGGTAATGGAAATTGGCATGCTGCTGCTCCATCTGGCGCAATTCCTCGCGAAGGTAAAACCGATCGGTATCGCGCCCGCCGTGATAAAGATGGATTATCTCTTCGTGCCGATTGTGCAACGCATCGCGTATGATCCCGATGAGCGGAGCCAGACCGGTACCAGTGCCGACAAGCAATAGCGGATGAGCGTGTGCTTTATCCGTGTAATAACATTCGCCGCCGGCATTCTGGATACCGAGTTCATCCCCGGCCTTGAGTTCATCCAGTATCCAGTTACTCATGATACCGCCCTCTTTGCGCTGGACGTGAATTTCAAGGAAATAGTCCTCCGAGTGCAGGCTGGCAAGCGAGTAGCTGCGTATAAGTCCGTCGGGGCGACGCAGGTTGATGAATTGGCCACCGTGATAGATGAAACTTGAGGGTGGTTCGAGAAGCAGCTTGCATATATTCAAGCCAAGCAATTCCTTGCTGTGCACCAGAGTCGTCGAATACAGTCCGGATGGTGGGATGATCTCCATGTCTTCAAGGGGGATGCATTTGCACGCCATGAAATAACCTTGATCGCTCAACTCAGGACGCAGGCCACGCTGCGCCTCGGAAGGGATCGTTCCCCGAATGCAGCGTTGCAGGCAGACATGGCAAACCCCGTTACGGCAAGAAAACGGCAAGCTGATGCCCTGACGCAACATGGCGTCGAGGACATTCTCACTCCGGCGTGAAATAACTGTCCTGCCCTGGTATTTCAGTGTTGGCATATTGATTTTCTATGAGTTCGCTTGCGGCTTGTGTAAATTCAGAACTTCAAGCAGCTTTAAAGCGATCTTTCTGGAATCAAGGATGATCTTGCCCAAATTCTTGCCGGGCTTGGCTGCAACGGCCAAAATTGCATCTGGGCCTGCATGCACCAGCAGCATGATTCCCAGTTCGCCTTCAACCAGCACCAGCTTCAGGTTGCCGCGCTGAATTTCCTGACCGGCACGATGGGCCAAGGCCAGCAACGATGCACACATGGCACCGAACCTGTCCGGATCCACACCATCACCCATCACCGAGGCGATGGTGTGGCCGTCACTCGAAATGCAGGCCGATGCCTCGATATCGGTAGATGATCCGTTCAACTCCCGCAGAATGGATCTCAATTCGGATGCGCGTACCTCACTCGCAGATTTTGGTGCTTCTCTCATGATTTTTCCATAACCGCCAGGTAGTGGTTAACTAAGGGCTAGTCCAGTCGACAAATGCAAGGTCCATTATCGGATCTGGATTGGCGTTACATTGATGCTTCCAGTGCGGGCATGGAATTGCGTGCCTTGGTGAGTGCCATGCCGAGATTCGCCGCTTTGCGGCAAACGAAACAGGCGACTTGTTGTTCATTTCTGCCGCGCAGAAATATGTGGATCAGGTTATCGCTATTGATGAGGATTTCCTGAAAGTAGTGGTGCCCGTCATCCTGCAGGCCACGAGCTTTTTTGAACATGCTCTCGATCAGGCTGACATTCGTACCCTGAAACAGATCGGATGTGGCTGCGGACAGCAACTCGACTACTTCTGTAGGCTGCGAGTCAACCGATTTGATGCCCAGCAACATGCCGCTGTCGAGATCAATGTAGCCCGCAGCCAGACATTCGGGTATGGTAGAAATTGCAGTTTGTAGTGCGTTATTCAAGTCAGCCATGTAAGTCTCCCCTTTAGTTGATCCTTCCAAAATGGTCGCGCTGTTCGGGCGCGACCATGCTTACCCTGCAACAAATTTCACACAGCTCAGATCGATGCTTCCAGTGCGGGCATGGAAGTACGTGCTTTGGTAAGCACCATGCCGAGGTTCGCCGCTTTGCGGCATACGAAACATGCAACTTGCTCTTCATTTTTACCGCGGATGAAAACGTGGATCAGGTTGTCGCTATTGATCAGAATTTCCTGGAAATAGTGGTGGCCATCGTCTTGCAGACCACGCGCTTTTTTGAACATCTGCTCGATCATTTTGACGTTGGTGCCCTGAAACAGGTCCGCTGTTGCCGCAGACAGCAACTCGACTACTTCAGACGGTTGCGAATCAACCGACTTGATACCCAGCAACATGCCGCTGGCAAGATCAATGTAGCCTGCTGCCAGACATTCTGGAATGGAGGACATAGCGGTTTGTAACGCGCCATTTAAATCAGACATAACAATTCCTTTGTTTACAATTAATGAAAACCTTGCTGTATTAAGCTTGGCATAGGGTATTTACAACAACTACATCATCACCTCACCCCGATGGGTTCGGTTCGATTCTTTACGACTGCTGTTTCGAACTGCTTGAGGAACTCAACTTGTTCCTGCGACTGCACCCAGCGTGGTTCAATGCGTCTGGCATCTTCAAGGGCATCCAGCGCACCTGACCCTTCCCAGATGAGATAAGCGGCAAGTACGGTCCCGGTTCGCCCCATACCAGCTCGACAGTGGACTGCGACAACTTCTTTAGCTGCGATCAGCTGCTCGATTTGCCGGCAAATCCGGATTCCCTGTTCAATGGTCGGGGCAGCCATGTCGGGTATCGGCTCCCATATGCTCCTAATGCCGAATGGAATAAGCCGTGTTTGATCCAGAGTATTTTCGGTGAGTGTCAGAAGCGTAGTAATGCCGACGCCCTGCAATGCCTTGAGGTCATATTCCATGTCGAAATAAACGCCGGGTACCGGTGTTCCAGCCAGTATTCCCCGTTTCAGCCAGAGAAACCCCCGCGGTCCTGATGCGCTGCCGCAATAATTCATGGCCGCCGTAGGCAAGGGCTTTGGCGGAACAGCAGTTTCATCCAGATCTTCTGCAGGAGTGCCGGGGCTGGCTACGGAGCAAGAGCCGTTGCGGGCAAAATCCCGACCGGCTACCGAAATCGGTGCATCAAATATCTGCGGAATCGGCTGCTGTTCCTGCGTATATCCACCGGCGATCAGCACTGCGGTCCCACCCAGCATGCGTGCGTGTTGCTGATTGTGCAGGACCACCAGCAAAGCGCATCGGGTTGCTTCTTCGCGTATATAAGCCAGCAAACGGTTGCTTTCCTGTTCAGCCAATCCGGTTGTTGGTTCATCGATGCAGAGTAAACGCGGACCGGCGGCGATTTGACGAAGAATGGCAAGATGGCGTTGCAACGCAAGCGGCAGGTTGACTACAGGCTCGTCCAATTTATCGCACAGCTCATGCAACCCGGCACGTTCCAGAAGGCGGGTAGCCAGGTCACGCTGCATTGCATGGGTCAACTGGTTCCGTTCCGGCAGATTGACGACCACATTTTCGAGCACCGACGACATCATCAGTTTTGCGCTCTGAGCAACCAGTTCCGGGCGTTCCTGGTCATTCAATGCAACGCCGCGATAAAAGGCAGCACCCCACGAACGGAAAGATGGATTGGCGGAACTGAGCCCGGCCAGTGTGCGCAACAAGGTGGATTTACCAGTCCCCGATGGACCAAGAAGTATTACGGCACCTCGCTCTGGGATATGCAGCGAAATTTCGCACAGCACCACTTTTTTGCCGAACGCTACGCCAAATCTGTTCAACTCGAGAAGCGCACCGGGTATCGTAGACGCTTCGGCAGGCGGAAGCCTGGGGCGCCGATTCTTATAATGCTGCGTGGATTCCTCGCTTACCCGTACCTGTAATTTTATGGATGATGGCATGGTCATGGCGCTTTGGCACGGCTGGTACTTGGATCGAGCAGAGCAAGCAAGGCCAGCAGCATCTGTTTGACGTCCTCGCGTTGCCGCGCATCCACCTCGAAAACAGGTATGTTCAGGTTGACTTCAGAAAGTCGTCCGTTTATACGATCCAGCAGTTCGGTTTCCTGATTGAGTTCGGTACGCGTAACGCCGATTACCAGCGCGTTTCCGCTTGCGGCAATGGATTTACTGAAGGCCTTCAGATACACATCAAGATCGGCCAAAGGATTCGGCCTGGCACTATCGATCAGGATGACGAAGCCCATTGCACCTTCGCCAAGGATCTCCCACATGAAGTCAAAGCGATCCTGCCCGGGAGTGCCGTAGAGATGAACTTTTACCCCTCCCTCGAGATTGAGGACGCCATAGTCCATTGCCACAGTTGTGTTGGCCTTGCGTTGGGCGACTTCGTCCGATGCTTTGGCTTCGGTTCCCACGACAAGAATATCGCTGACAGAACCTATAGCGGTTGTCTTTCCAGAACCGACCGGGCCGGCGAAAACGATTTTGTTCTCCATTTGTCAGAGCCTTGATATTTTGGACAACAACGAGCGGAGCAGACTGCGTTCTTTTGCAGGTTGAAGCAGCTTAAGATCATCCTCGACACTTACATGATCCGGATTCTTGCCCGTCTTGTGGCAGATCCCGGCACAGCTTGCAGCGCTGTATATCTGATAGACCTCAGACCTCTCAATGCCGATAAGTCGATGGACCAGCATGATGGTAGTTGGATTCCTTGTGAGCAGCGCGCAAATACGCGCGGTATTCGGCGTAACCGACAACCTGGTCAGATTGGGCCAGCAACGGAACCTGACGACATCATAGATTGAGCATCCTTCTATCAGGCGCCCCTGTGAGGCATGGAAAGCTGCCTGCCATAACAGCATCTTGATATCTTTTTTCGCGAGGTGTTGATAAGGCTGCGCTACCCCGCCAAATTTTTCGACCTGAAACTGTCCTGCGGGCGTGCGGCAAAACTCAATGAAATTCTGGGCAGCGGCGTAGTACACCCCCGACGCAGGAAGGATGGTTATCTCTCCTTTACCGGGCAAAACAATACGTGTATTTTCTTGCGCAGCCATAGCGTGCTGAACAATGCCGAGCAAATACTCTCCGGACTGGAATACGGCAGCTGCGGAACCTGTAGCGCTTCCAAATGTATCAGATTTGATATTCTGCATTGCCATTTTAAAATCCCGTAAAGCAGCGATTTGATATGCGAACTATTCAGCACACGTTCGAATCGTGTGCAAAAGAATCACACATCCAATCGGTATTATCTTTACCGATTTGCGTACGCATCTTTACAAATGATTACCAATTCATTACCAACGATTGCCACTCGTTAGCAATATTCCGCTTTAGAAGAATTGATCTAAACTCCCGCGCTGTATGGGTATAGCTGGTGATAGCAGGGATTGTCGAAAAAAAGGAAACGCATGCCCCAACGAATCTTCCCGGGGTGGCTGTCTGGCATATCAATGATATTTTCAGCAAACCTGCCGTGCTATAAATTTGATGTACAGCCCAAGCAGGGATGTACCATGCATCGATCCGGCGTTTCCGACGCTGCTCTGGCGGGTGCCACAAGTTGGCCGCAAGAATTTTGCAATCTGAATGACTGACTTGGCAGACAATCCTTCGGATGCAATCTTAGGAATTGACTAGTTTGAGTCGTGAATCCAATTCCGATGGTGGCATCGGGCTGCCGAAGAAATTTCCCTGAACTTCGTCGCACTCTTCCTTCAGCAGCAGGTCGATCTGATTCTGAGATTCGACTCCCTCCGCTATCACGGTGCGATTCAAACTGTGGGCCAATTGCGTGATTGAGCGAATGATCGCGACATCACCTTTGTCATGCGTTATGTTGCTCACGAACGACCTATCAATCTTGAGTATGTCTATCGGGAACTTTTTCGGGGCAGACAGGTTGGTATGATCCGAACCGAAATCTCCAACAGATAAAATAACGCCGATTTTCTTGAACTCAGTCAGTATCTCGAATACATGATCGGTATCCTGGATCAGAATGGATTTGGTCAGTTCAAGCTCCAGAAATCTGGGCGGCAGCTTTGTTCTCTTCAGCGCTGCTCTGACCGTTTCAACAATATTGCCGCTTTTGAACTGCACCTTGGACAGATTGACTGCAACCCTGAGCGAATCGGCACCCGCCAAATGCCATTCACGGCATTGCCGGCATGCCTCATTGATAACCCACTCGCCGACCTGAATGATAGCGCCGCTTTCCTCCAGAATCGGGATGAATATATCGGGTGAAATTACACCCTGTTCTGCTGTGTTCCATCGAATCAGGGCCTCCATACCGGTCAGGATATTGTTCTTCAGTGCGAAGCGCGGCTGATAGTTCAAAGTGAATTCGGAATTTTTGATCGCCCGCATTACCCTGTTCCGAAGTTGCAGACGTTCTGCAGAGTCGGCATTCAAATTCGTAGAGAAGAAGCTGAAAGTATTCCGCCCTGAATTTTTGGCATGGTGCATTGAAGCGTCTGCCATCGCGAGCAATTTTTCGTAATTTTCAGCGTCATTCGGATAAATCGAAATACCTATGCTTATCGAGGAGACAATCTCGATATTACCAATCGCAAATGGCTTGGATGACGACTGAAGTATTTTCCTGGCAATAAGCGATATCTTGTCAGTGCTGGTCAAATTGGTTAACAGAATTGCAAATTTTCCATCACCGATACGGCTGACAGTATCCTTTTCTCTGATGGATTGATTGAGCCGCCTGCCAGCCTTTTGCAGCAATTGGCCTCCGGCTTCAGAGCCCAACGATTCGCTGACCTGCTTGAAATTATCCATATCCAGCGAGAGAACCGCTATCAACGTGTTTTCGCGTTCTGCCGTTGAGGCGGCTTTGTCAAAGCGATCGCGCAAGAGCAAGTTGTTTGGCAGCTGGGTTACCTGGTCATGATAAGCAAGAAACTCAATCTTCTTTTCTATTTCCTTTTGCTCTGTCAGGTTAGAAAAGATGCCGATGTAATTTATGAGATTTCCATTGGCATCGTGAACCGTGCTGATATTAAGCCACTTGGGATATATATCCCCGTTCCTTCTGCGATCGCAGATTTCCCCGTGCCACCGGCCATTAACCTTTATCTCGCGCCACATGACCTGATAAAACGATTTGTCGTGTTTCCCGGATGAAAAGTGCCTGGGATTTTTTCCGATCACATCATCCTCGCTGTAACCGGTCATTCGTGTAAATGCGAGATTAATTTTCACTATGTTGTTCTGGACATCGGTAATCATTACTGCATCATTGCTGTTATCGAGAACCCTTTCAGCCAGCATATGTTTTTTGGAGCTTACCAATAAATCGGTAACATCGCGCCCAAGTATGATCAGCAACTTTCGCGATCCGTCGGGATGAAAAGTGGGCGATTTGGTTATTTCAAACGTTCTGAAATTTTTGCCGCCCAGCATAATGCTTGCCAAACATTTGTCTGGCGATTTGCTACGCCATACATCTTCAATGTTGGCGGTGTATGCATGGAATATTTCCCGATTGGATTGCAGCACTAGTGGACTGTAACGTTTAAATAGGTAGTATAATCGTTCCCATGGAGGGAGCGATGAAACTGACCAAAACCGAACGCATGGAACTGCAACGACAAATGAGTGCACTGAACGGACGGGCAGATGC
>Ga0307375_10000248_pt1 | contig 73222 bp, 81 predicted proteins | sample TR1MG_FD_202531 | JGI IMG/M metagenome (GOLD analysis project Ga0307375, IMG submission 202531) | Soil microbial communities from Risofladan, Vaasa, Finland - TR-1 | ecosystem: Environmental > Terrestrial > Soil > Coastal area > Acid sulfate soil | place: Finland: Risofladan, Vaasa | collected... | reverse complement strand
TTCTAAGATAAAGGAGGGACCGGACTTTTTGGGCATCATGTTGAGTATTATACGATCCCTGCATAATGACGCCAAACGCCGCTGACCCCAGGGATAAATCCCGGGGCTTGCGCGGCGGGCTTGGTCATACGGACTCCACAAGGGGCCACGGGTTTGTAGGTGCGCATCATACCCGCGGTCAGTGCGGTGTCAATTACCACAAAGGCCAGGTCACACGAGCGGCGCATACGCACGCCCAACAGACTGCGGGCGAGCACTAGACCCCAAAACGGACGCCTTCGCGGTCGCCCCAAAGGGGTTCTGGGAGCGGCCGCCGACTCGGCTGGCGCCTCTACGGTGTTCGCGCCTTCTACATGGGGCCTGCTTCACTATAATGAAGAGGAGATCATGTTAGGAGACCGCCATGACGCCGACTCTCTATCAGTTCTTTCACCGCCACATCCAACACGGTTTTGGGCGGGCGGGGATCGCTGAGCCGACCACTGTCGCCTACGTGAGCGACCTCTTGACGCGCTTTGCGCACACCGATGCCTTATACCCCATCAATGACAGCGAACAGCGCCCCCTGACCACGCTTGTGCAGTTCCTCGTTGAACAACGGGCCGCGCAAGCGAAAGGCCATGGGCACGACATGGTCGTCGTACGCCATCTGGCCGAATACACGCTGTTCATGAGTGGGTTTTTTCGGGACCGCCTACGGGCGCGCGGACAATTGTCCTATTACGCGGATCACGGCCGGAGCGCCTTTGGGCAAAGCGCCGACCTGGAGAAGAATACGGGCCAAGCACGCGTCTATTGGCGGCTACAACATGACTTCGGCCGCGTCGCAGAGACCTTAGACGATATCCGCCACCACCAACTCCCGCTCCCGGCCGGGGCGTTCGATCAGCCGCTGACGGCCTTGTGGCGCCGGTAGCCTTCTAACGACGCGCCCATCTGCGCACGGCAGCCGCGTGGCGGCGACTGACGGCAAGCCGCTTATCGAGGCCCTTGAGCGCGACTTGCCAGGTGGCGCTGCCGTCTTTCTCGATACCGATGATATAGGGGGTAGCGACCAGCGCGTTTCTGTGGATGCGCAAAAAACTCTCGCCAAACTCGCGCTCGAGATTCACGAGCGAGTCCTCGATCAAGTGCTCCTCACTTGCCGTTCTTACGGTCACATATTTATTGTCGGCCAAAAAATAGAGTACGTCCTGAACCGGTACCAGACGAATATTGCCGCGCAAGTGCACACTCAAATGAGTGCGCGTCATGGGTGTGTCCTGGGCCTGGTTAATCTCATGCAGCTGTTGTAAGGTGAATCGGCCGGCCTTGCTTAGTGCTTTGGCCAAGCGATCCTTGCGGATTGGCTTTAGCAGGTAGTCGACGGCGTTTACCTCAAACGCATCCAACGCGTGCTGATCGTAGGCGGTCGTAAAGATAACCCCTGGCGGGGTCTCGAGCCCCATGAGATGCATCGCGGCCTCAAGCCCGTCCATGCCCGGCATCCGGATGTCCATCAGCAACACGTCCGGATTCAATCGCATGGTCTGCGCTATGGCCTCACTGCCGTTCATCGCCTCGCCCACGACTACATATTCGCCAATCTCGCCGACAAGCTCGCGAAGACGGTCACGCGCCAACTTTTCATCATCGACAATGAGGACTTTCATGCCCTCCCTTTTTTGCTCGACTAGAGCCCCTGTCTCACTCATCGCGGTATCCCACTCAAGTATCGATCTCCCTGATTTTTCATAATTGGCATCTTAATCTTGACATAATATTGGTCGCCTTCCTCGAACGTCTGCAAGGTGGCCGCCTCAAAAAAGTGCGAGGCAAGCCTTTGACGAATATTATCCATCGCGATCTTATTTCCTCGCCCATGGGCGTGTTTGCGAATCTCCGGCACAGGATTGCTTATGAGGATATTGAGGGTCTCGGTATTGTCGGCCCATAACTCCACCTTGACCGTGCCTCCGCCGAAGCGCGGCTCGATCCCGTGGTATATGGCATTCTCTAAGAGTGGCTGCAAGGTCAGCGCCGGAATGAGGGCGTTGCGCGGCACATTGCTGACCGTCCAGTGCACCTGTAAGCGGTCGCCTAAACGCAGCTTTTCGATCTCCAGATACTGACGCGAAATCTCCTGCTCTGCCGATATCGGCACAAGCTTGCGCGCATCGGCCAGCAATACTCGAAAAAGATCCGCGAGATCCTGGAGGGCGGCCTCGGCACGCGGCGGGTCACTGCGGGTGAGGCTAGCGATACTATTCATGCTGTTAAACAAGAAATGTGGGCGGATGCGCGACTGCAGGGCCTGGATGCGCGCCTCTTGCTCCAATTTGGCGTCCACCTGGGCCTTATGAGACACAAACAAATGGCGCAACCCCAACAACATGACAATCGTCCCGATCAGGAGACTATGGACGAGCACCGTCATTTGCCAGGCGGGCCAACGAACAGGGATCACGTGGAGGCTATAGAACGCCGCTATCATGCCCTCGGTCACGATCACGATCGCGATAAGCAAAAGGCCGATCACAACAAAAGAACCCCTGATGGCCGAGAGCCTGCGGATGCTCTTGCTCGCAATGCGAAGAAACAAGAGACTCACCAGGGCGATGGCGAGCGTGTAGGCGGATAGAAACAGAAAATCCCGGCCGGCTGTGATCCCGACTCGGGTGTTCAAGGCGATCGTAAAGATCACGGCAATGGCCTCAGCCAACACCAGGATCCGGGCGGCCATACCAAACGATCCAAAATCCGGAAGGAAGTAGCTCGTTGAATCTTTCATCGCCACCTGCTGATGACAAGACAGAACCCGTGACTCACGGGAGGACTTGCCAGAATACCAGGAAAAAGTGCCCCCCGAGCCCTAAAAGCTCGGGGGGCAGATAAGCCTGGGCCGGTATTTCGGGGTGGGGGTGTTAAGGAGAGTCCAGCCCAGGTACTACGAGACTACATTAGTAGACACAAGGCACGGCCTCAACCCGTCACCGATGGGTGGGCATCCTTAACAGATAAATGGCGGACCGGCCAATCCGCCCTTAACGCCGAGCGCCGGGTTCGGTACTATGAAGGCCCTTTGATCCGAGAGCATGCATGTCCTCCTCCGATAAGGCCTGGAAAGGCCGCTTCACGCAACCCACGGACGCCTTTGTGGAGGCATTTACGGCCTCGGTGAGTTTCGATCACCGCCTCTACCATCACGACATCTTGGGATCCAAGGCCCACGCCGCCATGCTCGGTGCGGTCGGGATTATAAGCGAGGCGGAGGCCCAGGCGATTGTCGCCGGGCTCACGGCCATCGAAGCGGACATCGGCGCGGGGCGGTTCGTATGGTCCGTAGAACGCGAAGACGTCCATATGAACATCGAGGCCGCGCTGATCGCAAGGCTTGGCGAGGTCGGCAAAAAGCTCCACACCGCACGCTCGCGCAATGACCAGGTGGCAACGACCGTACGACTTTACCTGCGTGACGGGATCGATGCCGTCTTGGCCCAGTTGCGCGATCTGGCCCAGGTGTTCCTGGCGGTAGCGGAGCGGGAGGCGGACACCATCATGCCTGGGTTTACGCACCTGCAGGTCGCCCAACCGGTCACCTTGGGCCACCATATCATGGCGTGGTTCGAGATGATCTTGCGCGACCAGGAGCGCCTGATCGATGCCCGCTCGCGGGTCAACGTCATGCCGCTTGGGGCCGGGGCCCTTGCCGGGACCAGTTTTCCCATTGATCGCACCATGACAGCGGCCGCGCTCGGTTTCTCGCGCCCCACCGAAAATTCCCTGGACGCCGTATCCGACCGCGACTTCGTCATCGAATTCACGGCGGCCGCGGCCCTAATCATGGTGCATTTATCACGCATGGCCGAGGAACTGGTCTTATGGTCGACGCCGCAGTTTGGGTTTATTGAACTGGCCGACGGTTTTTGCACCGGGTCTTCCATCATGCCGCAAAAGAAGAACCCGGACGTTCCCGAACTCCTGCGCGGCAAGAGCGCGCGCGTGATTGGCCATCTCACGGCGCTACTCGTCCTTATGAAGGGGCAACCACTCGCCTACAACAAGGACAATCAGGAAGACAAGGAGCCCCTCTTCGATACGCTAGATACCGTGAAAAACTCGCTGCGGGCGCTGACCGAGCTCTTGCCGGCCACCACCTTCCATAGGGATCGCATGCGTCTTGAGGCTGCCCGTGGCTATCCTACGGCCACCGACCTGGCCGATTATCTGGTGCGCCACGGCCTGCCGTTTCGCGATGCCCATGAGGCCGCCGGGCGCGCCGTGCGGCTTGCGATCGACCAGAAGGTGGACTTGGCCGACCTGACGCTGGCCGACCTGAAGACCTGCTCGCCCCTGATCGAGGCGGACATTTTTCCGGTCTTGAGCCTTGCGGGATCGCTTGCGGCGCGCGACCATTTTGGCGGCACGGCCCCCCACCAAGTACGGAAAGCCGTGGCCCGTGGTCACACGCGCTTAGCCGACCTAGAACATATTGAATAGATCGCCGATAAGATCGTTGCCGACCGCAAAGCCCGCGCCCATGCCGAGCCCACTCGTCAGGGAACCCATAAACCCACCGCTCTGAACCCGATTCGCCCAACCCGTTGGCTGAGCCACGGGGTTGGGGTGGGTCGCGACATCGTTCTCAAGCTTACTGATGTAGTCGGCCATTTGCTGCGCCAACGTGGTTGCGTTCTGGGCCTGGGTTTGCACGGCGAGCGCGACCTCACGCAAATCCATGGCCCACTCCCGCCCGGTCGCCTGATCGGGCGCGGCGGCCGCCAATTTCTGCGCCAGGGCCTGGAGTTTTTGTAGGCTCACCTGGGTTTGCTGTTGGACTGAGGCCAATTGGTTTTCTGCTTGCTGATAGTCCATTACTCGCTCCTCTTTTTAAGTATCACGGGCCGCCAGTATCTCATACTCGCTTGCGCATAAAAGACCCCCTGAGGTCGTCTCAGTTCCTGAAATCCTGGTCGATGACATCCGGCCCCAAGCTTTACGCAATAGCCAACGCACCGCAGCCAAGACCACCTGGGCCTTTTACCAAACAGGGTCCGAGCCGGGGCCCTGGGCACAGCCATGGCGACCGGCAAGGGCGCGCGGGGCACCGGGTTGGTCACACGCAAAGCGGACGCAGACGAGGAAATTCGCTAGACTGGGCGGCTAACTATGAACCCTTCAGGGTGGCCGCGTGAGCGGTTTACGGGCAGGAGCGGATATGAGTTGTTTTGATGACCTAAGGGAGCGGCTCGCCGAATTTGCCAAAGAGCGGGATTGGGAGCAGTTCCATTCGCCCAAAAACCTAGCCATGGCGTTGATCGTCGAGGCCGGTGAACTCGTTGAGCAATTGCAATGGCTCACCGAAGACGAGACCCACAAGCTCTCAAGCGCCCAACACCAGGCCGTGAGTGAGGAGGCGGCCGACGTCCTCCTGTATCTCATTCGCTTCGCCGATCGGCTTGGCATCGACCTCGAACAAGCTGCCTGGGCCAAGATCGACAAAAACGCGGCGAAATACCCAGCCGACCGAGTTCGCGGGAGCTCCCGCAAGTACACGGATTACACGTGAACTACCAACACGCCTTTCATGCCGGGTCAGCGGCCGATGTCCTAAAACACGTCGTACTGACCGAGACTCTGGCGTGCCTTATGCAAAAACGGAAGCCGCTTTTCGTTTTGGATACCCACGCAGGCGAGGGCATGTACCGCTTAAATGCCACCGGCGAGGCCGCCGACGGCATCATGCGACTCTGGCCTCGGCGCGCGGAATGGCCGCTTTTGGCCCCTTACTTCGACGTGATCGGCCGCCATAACGGCACACGGCTCAAGAACTATCCCGGCTCGCCTCTTTTTGTGACGAATTTCCTGCGGTCCGGGGATCGATTTGTGGCTGTGGAGCAGGCAACTGGCGCGCATGCAGTCTTGCAGCAAGTCCTGCGGTCGGAACAAACCCAGGTGTTCCTCGGCGACGGCTATCATGCCCTAAAGGCCCTGCTCCCCCCGCCCGAGCGGCGAGGCCTCATCCTCATAGACCCCCCTTATGAGCGCCTGACTGAACGCAGCGCACTCCTTGAAGGATTAAAAACGGCGTTATTGCGTTTCCGGCAAGGGGTCTACCTTATCTGGTATCCGATCAAGGATCGACGTGATGCCGACCGCCTCATCACGGTCCTGACCCAACTCGGCGAGAGTCTGTGCGTCGAGCTTCTGACCTGGCCCGCCGATGTACGTAGCCGCCTGAATGGCTCGGGCCTTGTGATCCTAAATCCCCCTTTCGGACTCAAAAAAAGACTGGGCGAGATCATACCGACTCTCGCCCAGATACTCGCCCAAGATGGGCTTCCCCGTTACCGCGTTCGCTAGGGGTGGATCTCGATAAAGCCGTGCTGCTCTAACTCGATGATACGGGCAAGTGCCCCCGCGTTGACCTTCACGTTGGGTAACAATTGCTTGTTGCCCCAGTGATGGCCACGCATGGTCACGCCGCACTCCTCGACATCGACGCCTTGATGAAATAAGGCCTCGACCTGACCGCGATAGGGATTGCCCGTATGGACATGCATGACTCGGTCGTAGGCCTTGTTATTCAAAAGCATGTAGCCGGCCTGGCCCTGGAATATCGCGTCAATCTTCCAGCGCGTATGATCGTGATTAAACTTCTTTACCATCATATGCATCTGGGCCAAGCCCACCGGCTCCCGGGTGTGCGGGACGAACGCCAGATGGTCCATATTGAACACTACCTTGGCATGCTTCAAGACTACCGGGATCTGCACGTGGATGCTGTTCCACTGCACCGCCCCTTCAACGGCAAACACCGGGGCGCTCACCAGCAATAACGACAACACCGTCCATAAAGCACTTTTTTTCATAAGTCTTCTCCTTAGTCGTTAAAAGATCAAAGTCGTCTGGAGCGCAATCGCATTGTCCTTGGCGCTCGTCACCGCCAAGGCATTGGTTTGCGCGCCCGCCGGACTGATGGCCGCCAGATGCGGGACGTCGATGCGATTGAAGGCATAGTTCAAAGTCACGCGCGCCTTGGGCGAGATATAATACTGGATGCCCAAGGTCGTAGTCTTGAAGATGCGCTCCAGACCGGGGTTGTTGGTCAGGCGATTGTATTGGTCGTAGCGGGCCTCGAGATCCCAATGCGTGCTCACAAAGAACCCGGCCTCCACATAACCGCCGACTGCGGCATTATCGGCGCTCGGATACAGGGCCTCGGTGCAGAGACCGTTTGATGTGGCGCTCGCGGTACCGCACGTGCCCGCGCCGGCGGCGCCCGTGGCCGTGTTCGCAAACGGCTCGGGCGTGATGATCCAGCCGGTGCCGCGCATCAGTTCGCCTGTGACCCGCAACGCGCCTGGCTTCATAAAGCCGCTGCGGAACTGGGCGCCGAGACCATAACGCTTATATGTATAATCTTGCTGAGTAAAGCCAAGGCCCGTCCCATTACTGACATCGAGACCTTCGTGCCCGACGTGGCCCCAGACCCAGCCGCTGATGCCGGCCTGATGCGGCCCCTTGCTGTGATTGAAGATGTAGGCCTCTTGCAAGAGCCCGTAATAGCTTGGGGTATTGGCGGTATTATTGGCGTAAAGCGTTGAGCCATTGGCGATCATGCCCGCATAGGCGAACTGCCAAGGGCCGTTGTTAAACCAATCGAACACCTGCACGCCGGTATCGCGCGCCGCGTTAATCGGTGCCGACGTCACCGCATAGCCACCGGCCCCGATGCCCGGCGTACCTGTCGTTCCGCCAGCATAGGCCGGCCCGGTCACGAACTGATTCAAGATGAGCTGGCCACTGACATTAGTGAAGTTGACGTAGTCAAAGTCGGGGATGCCCTGCAGGTCCTCTTCCGGGCCCGGGGTCTTGAAAATCCCCACCCGTACGCGCGCGCCTGGGATCTCGTTGAAGGTCACGGAGGCATCGGTAATACGTGGGGTCGATCCCCCGCTACCGGTCTCCGTGTAGCCATTATTGCCGAACTCGGCCATAAGAAAGTAGTCGACCTTGTTGTTGACCGGTAAGACCGTGCCACGGACGCCAAGGCGGGCGCGCAAGATGCCAAAACCGGTGCTAGCGGTATGCTGGGGGGCGACCTCGTTAAAACGGGGCACCGCGCCATTGAAGGGTGTGGCGGCCGGGCCCACTAGGCCGTTGACTGCCGACCCGCCCGTATCCTGATAGGTCGGCTGAATAAATCCAAAGACCTTGATCGGGGCGGCTATGCCGTTCGGTTCGGTCCCTTCCAATTGAAGCCAGTTCGTGGCCTGCGCGACACCGGCAAAACACACAGCCGCTACCGCCACTGCAACCAATGATTGTTTCTTCACTTAACTCCCCTTAGTTGTAATAACTACGTTTTATTTTTTCATTTCGCATCGCTGGCCGCCGTTACGGGCGGATATAATTCCAGCCCTCGCTTTCCCGGCGCATGATCTCGATTACGCCACCGGGAACTACATGGGCTACGGGATTTAAGTCGGCCTTCGTCAGGTGTGCCTTCATCATCGTGTTATGGCAAGCGGCAAATTCCACGCCCTCGGCATGCAGGCTCTGAACCATGCGCCCATGGACGTTGTGCTTTAAGAGCAGGCGCAGACCGGGACCGAAGGCCACAACCTCCACCTGCACCTTGTCCGGCCCGAAGTACTTCAACACATTGGCCGTGTTCGCCAACACCAGCCGCTGCGCCAAGGCACTGCCGTTGCTGATCTGAAAGACAACATGGTGAGTGGCAAAGGCGTGAACCTGTGGGTCGGCGTGGCTTGGGCGCGCAAACGCCAAAAACACCAAGCCGGAAAGGGCGAGAACAAATCGCTGATAAACTGCCTTACTTGTCATATTGCGCTACTCCTCTGGTGGGTTTTGGTAAAAGCGTATTTTTATTATGGTTTTTGGCATGCACGCTGCGCTGTTTGCAAAGCGGAGTCGAGGTACGACTCGTAAAAAGAGGGCGTCGAAAGACCCAGCATTTCCGGGGCGACTATCCGCCCTTGCCCATTAAAGAACTTTATATCAGGAACAAGCCGGACATGGAACCGTTTCGCGAAGCGCGCCTCGGTCGTCACGTGCCCGGCGAAATCCACGAGCCTCTTGTCGCTATCGATGTTGACGCGTCGGAAAATGATGGAGCGAAACCTGGGCTCGTGCCTATCGGGCTCGACAAAATCCCGCTCGACGACCCCGCAGTAACGACACGTCGGGGACCAGAAAAGCAATACGATCGGGGTATGATGGGCGCGAGCCACCGCGCCGAGCGCAGCCAAATTCGTAGCGCGCAACAACGCCTTCGCCGGCACCATCCCGAGCCCGCCCAGGGCCAGCACGAAAACGCCGATTTGCGTAAGGCGCGCCGACCTCTTACGATGACAGCCTTCTAACTTCACCATCTTGGACTCTCCTTGACGACGCTGCATCTTGGAACTCGCCAGAGTGCGCTAGCCTTGTGGCAAGCCACATATGTGCGCGACCGGCTTCTGACCCTGCATCCTGACCTTACGATCGACATTATCCCCATGACGACCGAGGGCGACCGGCTCTTGAGTGCCCCGCTCATCGCCGCCGGTGGCAAGGCCCTATTCACAAAGGAGCTCGAGCAGGGCCTCTGTGTGGGACGCATCGACCTCGCCGTTCATTCCATGAAAGATGTGGTGGCGCAATTGCCGGCGGGTTTGACGATCGGGGCGATACTCGAAAGGGAGGATCCGCGGGACGCGCTCGTGTCGCTTTTGGACATCACCGACCTCGATTCCCTGCCCAAAGGGGCCCGAATCGGCACGGCGAGCCTCCGGCGGGCAAGCCAGCTCCGCTATAAACGGCCGGATCTCGCCATCGAGAGCCTGCGCGGCAACGTCAACAGTCGCCTAGCCAAACTGGATGCCGGCGAGTTCGCGGCCATCATCCTGGCGGCCGCCGGCCTAAAGCGCCTGGGTTTCGCCGACCGGATCTGCGGCTATCTGCCGATTGAGGCGAGTCTGCCGGCCGCCGCGCAAGGGGCTATCGGGATTGAGTGTCGCGTAGCAGACCATGAGACGCGGGCCCGCATCGCCCCACTAAACCATCCCGAGACGGCGATATGCGTCGACGCGGAGCGCGCCGTAACAGGGGCTTTGGCGGGTGGCTGCCGACTCCCGATTGCCGCCTTTGCGACCCTAGATCAGGGCACCATCACGATTCGTGGCCTAGTCGGGGAGCCAGATGGCAGTCGCCTGATCACCGAAACGGTGACCGGACCCGTAGCGCAGGCCGTGGCACTGGCCATCGCGGTGGCCGAAGGCCTCCAGGCCCAAGGGGCGTTGGCCATCATCGAGCGACTGCTCGGAGCGGGCGCGTGACTGGACTTGCCGGTCTGAAGGTCCTGGTCACGAGACCGGAAGGCCAAGCCCAAGGCCTTATGGAAAAGCTTGCGGCGCTGGGCGCGGCCCCGCTCCACTTTGCGGCCATCACGATCCTCGAGCCCCGCGATACCGTGGGACTAAAAGAACTCATCGGACGCCTCCCCACGTTCGATTGGGCCATCTTCATAAGCCCAAACGCGGTGGCCCGCGCCTTCAACTTGATCCAGGGGCTGGGCCAGGAATGGCCAGCCCGGGTCCGCATCGCCGGCATTGGTCGCGGGAGCGCACGGGAATTAAAACGATGCGGGCTCACCGACGTGCTGGTCCCGGAGGGGCGTTTTGATAGTGAGTCTTTACTCGCACTTCAGCCCATGCGCGAAGTAGTGGGGCTGCGATTCGTCATCTTCCGGGGCGAAGGCGGTCGGGAATTGCTCGGTGACACCCTCACGGCCCGAGGGGGCCATGTGGAATACGCGGAGTGCTATCGGCGCGGGGCGCCAACGGCTGATGTCTCGGCGCTCCTGCGCATTTGGGCGCGGCTCGGCCTAGACGCTGTTACGCTGACCAGTACCGAGGGACTACACCACCTCTACGATGCGCTCGGACAGGTGGGCCGACACTGGCTTACCAAAACCGCGTTGATCGTAGTCGGGCCGCGCATGAAGGAGGCCTGCCTGGCTTTGGGGCTCAAAGGCCCTATCATCGTGGCCGATGGGGCGGACGACGAGGCCATCATTGCCGCCCTTCTTACATGGCATAACGGGGAAAACCCCCTATAATCCCATAAACTCAGAGTTTCTCATGACCGACACAGACGACAGCACCACCGAAGTCACACCGACCCCGCCCGCACCTGTGCCTGTGCGCATTCATTCGCCCGCAGGTGGTCTGGCGCTCCTTTTCTCGCTCATAACGCTCGTGGGCCTCGGCTATCTTTGGTATGCCTTGTCTTACCAAACCCACATTCTCGGTATCAACGTCGCCCAGAAACTGCAATCCCAGGATCAGGCGGTCGCGAGCCTCAATCTCACGATCGCCAAACTCTCGCAATCCGAGACCCGCACCCAACTGGCCATCCAGGCACTCAGCCACCAACAACAAGCGGCCGTCGCCAACCACAACGGCCAACAGCGTTGGCACATCCGGGCGGCCGAGGATTTACTCCTGATCGCCAACAACCAGCTCCACTTCGAGCACAACGTATCGCTCGCCCTGCTTGCGCTGCATCAAGCCGAGCAGGAAATTCGCCGCCAAAGGGACCCCCGATTGTTCCCGGTACGCGCGGCCATCCTTCAGGAAATCCTGCGCCTACAGGGGTTGCGCAAACAACACGTATCGACCATGGCCCTGGAGATCTTGGCCTTAGCGCATGCGGTCCGGACGCTGCCACAGGCCGTGCCCGACACCTTTCATAACTACCACCCGCAGGTCGCCCAGGCCCCCAATGCCAACTTTTGGCAGCGGTTTATCCACGGTTTGTGGCGAGACTTCGTCAACCTCATCCGTATCCGGAAGGAGCCGATTCACGAAACCGCCCTGCTCTCGCCAAAGCGTGCCTACTATGTTCGCGAGAATATGCAACTGCGGCTTTACACAGCCGAACTCGCCCTTCTAGAGCACCGCACAGAGGTCATGCATGCCAATCTCGTGGCCGCAAATCGCTGGATCAATCGCTACTATGATACCAAGGCCCCATCCGTGCAGGCCGCCCAACAACAACTACAAGACCTAACGGCGCGTAGCGCGACCCTGAAATGGCCCGACATCTCGGGGTCGCTCCATCTGTTACGCCGTCTAGCACGTAGCGCGCCATGAAAACCCTGGCGGCGATCGTCATCTTGTTGTTTGTCACCGTCTTCGTGACGCTAGGCACCATCCATAACCCGGGTTATGTGCTGATCGAGCACAAGCCCTGGAGTGTCGAGATGCCACTCGCGCTCTTTGCGCTCCTGCTGCTAGCGACCGTGGCGCTCCTTTACTTCTTGTTGCACGTCATATTGCGGGTCCTCCATATTCCCCGCGACGTGGGGCGCTGGCGCCTGAATCGTCGCGTACGGCACCTCCAAAAGGCCCTCCATACCGGAGTAATCAAACTCCTGGAAGGCGACTACGCGGGAGCCGAAAAGGACTTTACAACCGACCTCAAAGCCGGCGATCTGCCCGGCGTTCATTACCTCGGCGCCGCCTGCGCGGCGCAAGGCCAGCACCAATACGAGCGCCGCGACGAATACTTAACACATGCGCAAGTGGCACCACGACTCACGCTTGCGACCGGCCTCCTCCAGGCACATCTCTACGAGACCGCTCGCGAACATGAGCGGTCCCTGGCCACCTTAAGTGCGCTGCGCATCGCGAATCCCGGCAACCGGACCGTTCTCCGCCTGCTCGCGCAGCGGGCCCAGGGCTTGCACGATTGGTCCTTGGTAGCCCAACTCGCGCCCGAGCTGCGCCGCTATAGGGCACTGGAACCGGCCGCGATCGACGCGATCGAGCTTACGGCGCACCGCCACCTGCTCATGCTGGCTACCACGACCCCGGGGGACTATGAAGATACCGTTTGGCGCGCCATCCCCAAAGGCCAGCGGCAGCAGCCAACGCTCATCGCCATCTACGCGCGCAGCCTGATCCAGCGCGACGCTATGGACGAGGCCGAACGCCTGCTGACGCCCGCCTTGCGGCAAGAGCCAACCGATGAACTCTTTGCGGCCTATGGGGAGTTGCGCGGGCCAGAATCGTTGCGGTTTTTGTCGCAAGCCGAGACCTGGCTTAAGAGCGCCCCGGGAAATCCAGTCTTGCTCCTCTGCCTCGCCAAATTGGCGCTCGCCGCCAATCTCCCTGGTAAGGCCCGGGAATATGCGGAGCGCTGCGTAAGACAAAGCCCGGGGAGTGAAACCTATGCCGAACTCGCCTTGGTCATGGAGCGCCTAGGCGACGAGACTCGGGCTCGAGAATATTGCCGCCGTGGGCTGAACCTCCAGAAAAATCGGCCCGACAACCGCCGTACCGACGCCACCAGCTTGCCGTTCTAGCCCGTTAAAAAGGCGGCTACCGCCAGACTCTGGGGCTTGGCACCCCTCTCGGTGCGGGATTTAGGTCCCAGTGCCGACTGGCGATGGCCGCACGGGCCGGGACCTAATCTTGCTCGCGACTCGCTCAGGCGCGCGGATGAATCGGGATCACAAGACGGCCGCGAGCGGGCGAGACATCCATGAGTTCCGGCTGCAATGTGATATGACCGATATCGAATCGATCATGCAGCATCCCTTGCATAACCTTCAAAAGATCACTCCAGCGGGCGAGATCGGCCACGACCACATGCGCCGAGAGCGCGAGCAGGCCCGACGACAAGGTCCAGATATGGAGATCGTGAACCGAGATTGCGCCCGGGACTTCCGCCAACGCCCGACCAACCGTGCGCAGATCCAAGTGGCTGGGAACGCCTTCCATCAAGACATTGAGCGTTTCGCGCAAAAGCTGCACTGTGGAATACAAAATGAGACCCGATATCACAAGCGAGAGAACCGGGTCGATCGGAAACCACCCGGTAAAATAAATCACCGCGCCCGCCACCAAAGCGGCCGCCGACCCTAAGAGATCGCCCAATACATGCAGGATCGCGCTTTTGGTATTGAGCGTCCGTCGCTCGCGGCTTAGTGCATATACCACCCCGCCGTTAATCACGATCCCAAGCGCCGCTACGATAATCACTGCACCGCCGGACACGGGCTCTGGGTGCTGGAGCCTGCGGATCGCGGCGATAACGATGACGGTCACAACGGCAAGCAAGGCGAGCGCGTTGACGAAGGCGGCGATAATCTCGGTGCGCACAAAACCATAGGAGTGGCGGGCCGATGGTGGGCGGCGAGCTATCCACACCGCAAACAGCGACAAGGCGAGCGCCAAGGTGTCGGACAACATGTGGCCGGCATCGCTCAAAAGCGCGAGCGAATGAGCAAAGAGGCCCGTACCCGCCTCGACGAACGCAAACACCAAGGTCAGTCCCAGCGATGCCCAAAGCCCGCGTCCTTCGGCATCGTGGTCGTGATGATGGGAGTGTTCGCCGCCCACGCGTCTACACCGGGTCCTTCGCGTAATCGAAGGTGTCGTAATAGAGCGCCTCTTCGCGAAGACCATGGTTGCGGAAGAGCTCCTTGGCCGCCTCGATCATTTGCGGCGGACCGCTCGCATAGACCTCGTAACCGGAAAGATCCCCCACGTCGGCGGCGACTGCGGCATGCACAAACCCGGCCCGCCCGACCCACTCGTCGGCCGGGTCGGGCTGGGACAAAACCGGCGTGTAATGGAAGTACGGATACGTTCGTGCCCACAGGAGCGCGAGATCATGAAGATACAAATCCGCGCGCGTGCGCGCCCCCCAGTAAAGATGCAGGGGTCGTTTGGAGCCGGCCTGGAAGGCCTGCTCCAAGATCGCCTTCATGGGCGCAAACCCGGTCCCGCCGGCTAGCAAAATCACCGGCGCAGCCGAGTCCGCGCGCAGGAAAAACGTGCCAAGTGGCCCCTCGAAACGCAAGAGCGCGCGCTCCTTCATGTCCTGGAAGACATGTCCTGAAAACTGTCCGCCCACCACATGTCGGACGTGGAGTTCTAAAAATTCGTCATCGCCGGGCGCATTGGCTAGGGAAAAGCTGCGCCGACATCCGTTCTTCAGCAGGATATCGACATACTGGCCAGCCAGATACTGGAGTCGCTCGTTTTGCGGGAGCTTCAACATCAGGCGCATGACGTCTGGGGCCAGTTTCTCCATACGCGCCACCCGACATGGCAAGGTCTTGATCATGATCCCTTTGGCGGCACCGACCTCGCGCGCCTCGATGACGACCGGGCCTTCCGGCACCGCCCGGCAAAAAAGCGCCTTCCCCGATGCCCGCTCGGCCGCACTCAAGGCCTTCGGCTCATACTCCTTATGCACTACCGCGCCCGATAGGACCCGCCCCTTACACGTACCGCAAGTGCCATTACGGCAACTATAAGGAAGATGAAAACCCTCGCGTAATGCGGCTTCGAGAATGGTTTCTCCGGGGGCAGTATCATATTCGTGGCCGCTTGGTTCAATCCGCACTTTCAAGGCAACACGATCCCAGGGCTTGGAGGAAGGGGCCATTGTCCCCAAAAGCCTCGCGTTACGGAAGGGCCTTCCTTGATGCGCGCACCTTAAGGCCGCGCCGGCGCCGACAATACCCTAAGGCGCAAAGGACTACGTTGACAAAAAACCGCCCCCGGCCTCTAATGCCCGCTATGACTAGTGGCACCGAAAATCCCGCACTATGACAAATTCCGAGGTTCTCGTCGAAGCGGAAGGCATTACGCGTTTCTATGGAAAAATCGCGGCGGTAATAGACGTGAGCTTTACGATTCGCCGCGGGGAAGTGCTGGGTTTTCTGGGGCCAAATGGGGCGGGAAAGACAACCACCATGCAGATGCTCGGCGGCAGCCTTGCGCCCTCGTCCGGTCGTGTTCTTATTGCGGACCACGATATGCGTAGTGAACCGCGACCGGCTAAGTCCGCCCTCGGCTACCTGCCCGAACACCCCCCTCTGTATCGGGAACTGACGGTCGACGAATACCTGGACTATTGCGCGGCCCTTCACCGGATACCGCGGACGCAAAGGCGGGCGGCCCGCGAGCGCGCCAAAGACCGTTGCGGGCTCGGCGACGTCGGCGGACGACTCGCCGCCAATTTATCGAAGGGCTACCAGCAACGCGTCGGGCTCGCCCAAGCGATTATCCATGAACCGCCTGTGGTTATTCTAGACGAACCGACGGTGGGGCTCGACCCTATCCAGATCCGCGAAATACGCCGCTTGATCCGCGAACTCGGGCAAGATCATGCCGTCATCTTGTCGACCCATATCCTGCCCGAGGTCCAGGCCAGCTGCGATCGCGTACAGATCATTCATAAGGGTCGCCTGATCTTAAGCGAAACCATCGACAATCTGATGCACCGCGTCCAATCACAGGTCTTAGTCGTGGCCTTTCGCCGCAATCCCGACGTGGCCTTGGTGCAGGACCTAGCTGGGGTCCATTCCGTCACGGTCGTCGACGAGAACCGGCTGCGCCTTTTTCATGAACCCGAGAACAACCCCACGGATGCGCTGGTGCGGCTCGCCGTGGAGCAAGATTGGGGACTCTACGAGATCAATCCGGAGCATTCATCACTGGAGAGCATCTTCGTGGAACTGACGGGCGAACAGCCAGAGACCTCGGACACCTTATGATTCGTACCATAGCTTGGCGGGAATTGCGCAGCCTATTTTTATCGCCGTTGGCGTTTGTGATCCTGGGTCTTACCCAGGTCATCCTGGCGCGCCTTTTTCTTGGCCACGTGAATCTGTTTCTGACGATCCAAGCGCAACTGGTATCGATAGCCAACCCGCCGGGGCTCACCGCGCTCGTGGTCGCACCCCTGCTTGGCAACATGGGAGTTCTGCTCCTTTTGATCACGCCACTCATAACCATGCGCCTGATCGCCAACGAGCGACACAATGGCACCTTGACGCTCCTGTATTCCGCCCCCGTATCGATGACGGAAATCATACTGGGAAAGTATCTCGGAATTTTGGGCTTCTTTTTTATCATCGTGGCCCTCACCCTCGCCATGCCCCTTTCGCTGCTGATGGGTGGGCAGCTGGATTGGGGAATGTTCGGATGCGGCGTGCTCGGACTCCTGTTGTTTACCTCGACACTGGCGGCGGTGGGCCTATTCATGTCCACCCTTACCAAGCACCCGGCGGTCGCGGCCATGGGGACATTCGGCGTGTTATTCTTACTTTGGGTGATCGACTACGCGGGCCATGCGCAGGGGACAGGCGGATACATCGTCGCCTACCTCTCGATCGTGAATCACTACGAGCCGTTTCTGCGCGGTTTTTTTGATAGCTCGAATGCCGTCTACTTCGTCACGCTCTCCGTCAGTTGTCTGATATTGAGCATCCGCAGACTTGATGCAGATCGGATGGACGCCTGATATGAAATGGCAGCGAATGGCAATGATCGGCAATCAAGCGACCTTCATCGTCCTCTGGCTCCTGGTCGCCGGGCTCGCGCTCTATGCGGGCGACCGTTACCACTACCAATCCGACTGGACTGCGAACAACCGCAACAGCCTCACGGCGCCCAGCGTCGGTGTCGTTAAGGCCCTGCGCGAACCAGTCACGATCGACGCCTTCGCCCACGGCGCGGCGCTACGCCGCGATATTCGCGCGCTCATCGGCAAATACCAGCGAGTCGATCCGCAGATCCAGCTCACAATGATCAACCCCGATAAACATCCGGCGCTTGTGCGCCGCTTAGGGGTTACCTTCAACGGGGAGCTTCAAATCCATTACGGGAAACGCTCGGCGCTGGTGCTAAGTCCCACCGAGGCCGGTGTCACCAATATCCTCGCGCGGCTGCAACGCACGGGCCTGCGCCACTTGATCTTCCTTACCGGCAACGGCGAGCGTCGGCCCGACAGCCAGGCCGTGCTGGGGCTCTCCACGTGGGCCCGGCGCCTTAAGGCCCGCGGGTTTCAGGTGTCGTCATTCGACCTCGGCGCGGCGCGGCCGCTGACGCCAAAGGTCGGGGTGCTCATCATCGCCGACCCCCGGATCCCCTTTTTGGTCGGCGAGATCAGGACCTTGAAGGCCTTCGTCCAGAACGGCGGCGATGTCTTGTGGCTGCTTGAGCCCGGTCACACAGAAGGTCTGGCGGCGCTTGCGAAGACCCTAGGCATACACATCCGACGCGGCTTTGCCGTCGACCCCACGTCCATGCTGTTAACCGGGACGAGCCCCGACTTTATCGCCGTAAACCGCTATCCAAACGCCGGTCCGGTGCATGGTATGCACTTAACCACGGTGTTTCCGACGGCCACCACGCTCACCGTGACCCCGGTCGCGGGCCTCCATGTGCTGCCGATTCTGCGCACCGGCGACACGGCCTGGCAACAGCGCAAACCGCTCGCCGGGATCGTTCAACCGCCCCACGGGGTGACACCGAAATCGCTCACGTTAGGCGTGGCGCTAGAACGCGCCCGGAGGCCCGGCCAACAAACACAACGCCTGATCATTCTCGGCGATAGCGATTTTGCCTCCAACAGCTTTATCGGCGAGGGCGGCAACCTCACCTTGGCCATGAATTTGGCCAACTGGATCGCCCACGACGACGCGTTCATCAACCTCCCCAACCGTGCGGCACCTGACCTCACGCTCGTTTTAACGCGCGGCAAGGAAGAGATCATGGCCTTCGGCTTCCTGCTCATATTGCCCATCGTGTTTTTGGCAGGCGGGCTTGTGGTGTGGTGGCGAAGGCGGCGATTGTAACGATGACGAAGCGCTGGCTCGTCAATGGTGCCCTGTTCCTCGTGGCCTTAGGCTTAGGGCTGTTTTTGTGGGACAAGCCCGAAACAGCGGCGCCGTATAGGGCACCGCAGCTCACGACCATAAAAACGGCGGCGATTTCCGCGATTATCGTGCAACGCGCCAGCCACCGCACCATCGTCTTCAAGCGCATCGGATCACAGTGGTTCGTCCTGCGGCCGCTCGCGGCGCGCGCCGACCGTTTCCGGGTCGAGGCCCTCACCGACCTGGCCCATGCGCGTACCAGCGATCACTTTGCCGCACCGATGGCCAATCTCGCCGCCTTTGGGTTGGCACCGCCCGAGGCCGTGCTGACGCTAAACCACGAGCGCATTCTGATCGGTAAACGGGGCCCGCTCGGAAACCTACGCTACGTGCTCGTCGGTCATACGATAGCGCTCGTGCCGACAGAAACCATTGGCCTGCGGCACTGGAATACCGACAGCTTTTTAAGCACCAAACTGCTGGGGGATCGGATACACCCGGTCGCCTTTGACCTGCCGCACTTTACCGTCATCCGCGAGCATGGGATCTGGCGGGTCATGCCCAAACCAACCAAGGTTTCGAACGACCAGATCAATACCTTTGTCGATGAATGGCGGTATGCGCGCGCCTTGGCGGTGACGCCGTACCAAAACCAGCCGGTGATCGGGCGCATTACCATCCACTATCGTACCGAGAGCCATCACGCCCAAAGCGCCCCAGGTGCCGCGCATATCCACACCCTGACCATCGATATCGCGGCAACCCAACCAGAACTTGTGCTCGTGCGTCGTGACCAAGGACTTGCGTACCACTTCCCCAAGGAAATCGGCCAGCATCTACTGCACCTAGACTCGGATGCCGGAACTCCCTGAGGTCGAGACCACCCTTCGCGGCCTAGCTCCGTTGTTGTGCGGTGCGCGGATCACGGGGCTCATCGTGCGGGATGCGCGGCTCAGATGGCCAATCGCCCCCGGACTCTCACGTATCGTTTCTGGCCAAACAATCCGAAAGTTAACGCGACGCAGCAAATATCTGCTGTTCGACCTAGGCGCGGGTTCGCTCATTATCCATCTCGGGATGTCCGGGAGCCTACAAGTCACCAGCGCCGGGCGGCCACCGGGACCCTGGGACCCCTTTGACATCGTTTTTGCAGACGGCCAATGCCTGCGCATGCGCGACCCGCGGCGCTTCGGGGCACTGCTCTATAGCGAAGACCCTCGCCACCACCCGCTCATTCGGCAGCTCGGACCAGAGCCGTTAGCTGCCGAGTTTAGCGGGGCCTATCTCCATGATCGCGCGCGCGGGCGCAAGGTAGCGATACGGGATTTTCTGCTAAACGGCCGGATCGTCGCGGGAATCGGGAACATTTACGCCCACGAGGCGCTTTTTGAGGCTGGCATCCGCCCGCTACGGGCCGCCGGGCGTATAAGCCTTGCCCGTTACGAGGCCTTGGCCACGGCCATCATCGACGTCCTGAACCGGGCAATAGCCGCCGGCGGCACGACCCTGCAAGATTTTGTCGGTAGCGATGGGCGGCCTGGGTACTTTCAGCAACAGTTGCGGGTCTACGGACGTGAGGGGGCGTCTTGCCTCCGTTGTCGGGGTACGATCGCGCGCCTAAGCCACTCGGCGCGAAGCAGCTATTATTGCCCAAAATGTCAACACTAGCGCCGGTTTGTCCTATACTAGATCAGGAAACCGTAGGTGTTCAGGGGGGGAGTATGAGCCATACCGCAATCGAGATGCGCTTCGAGGCCTACAGCCTGTGGCGCTCGGGACTGACTAAGGCCATTCGCGAGTTGCGGACCTGGCTTGCCGATCAGGGCCTAAGCCAGCCGCAAAGCGACACGCATATCGAGCGCATGCTGACCGCCCTTCAAGACGACAAGCTGTATCTCGCCTTCGTGGCCGAGTTTTCGCGCGGCAAATCCGAGCTCATCAACGCGATCTTCTTTGGCGAACAGGGGCAACGAATCCTGCCGTCGAGCGCCGGTCGCACTACCATGTGCCCGACCGAGCTTTTTTATGAGAGCGATAAGCCCCCTAGCCTTAAGCTCCTGCCCATAGAATCCCGGGAAAACGGGGCCACGATCGCCGAATTCAAGAGCTTCCCGGATGAGTGGCAGACGATCCCCTTGGAACTGGATTCGCCAGCCGCCATGGTAGCGGCGCTGAAGCACATTGCGGAGACAAAGACCGTGAGCCCCGCGCAGGCACGCACGCTGGGCTTGGCCGTCACTACCGACCTCACCCAATCGGGAGCGACAATCAATGAGGAAGGGGAGGTTGAAATCCCCAAGTGGCGTTATGCCCTGATCAATTTCCCGCACCCCCTTTTAAAGGAGGGCTTAGTCATTCTCGACACCCCGGGACTGAACGCCCTGGGCGCCGAACCGGAACTGACACTCAATACGCTCCCTAACGCCCACGCTATCTTGTTTGTCCTGGCGGCGGACACCGGGGTGACCCAATCAGAAATCGCGGTTTGGCGAGACCACATCGCGAGTAGTCGCAAGGGCCGCCTCGTGGTCTTAAATAAGGTCGACGGGCTGTGGGATGAACTCAAAAACGAGGCGGACGTGGCCCGCGAGGTCGCGCGCCAAATCACCGAAACGGCCCGCTATTTAGGCGTGACAGAGCACCGCGTCTATCCCGTCTCGGCCCAAAAGGCCCTGACCGCAAAGGTCCGACACGATAGCGCCCTGGAGGAGCGGAGCGGCATCAAGGCGCTTGAAAAGGCGCTCGCGGAGGAACTGCTCCCCAGCAAGGGGGGGTTGGTCGCAGAGACCATAGCCGCTGAATTTAGCGAAGTGGAGAACGCGACCGAGCGCCTTATCGCACAAAGACTCCAGGGACTACGGGAACATTGGGGGGAGTTAAGCGGCCTCAATGGCAAAAATATGGACGTCATCGATCATATGATGGAGAAGGTGCGTGCCGACAAGACCGAGTTCGACCGCAGCCTACAGCGCTTTCACGCCACCCGCACGATCTTCTCTCAACAAAGCTCCGAGCTTTATACGAAGATCAGCCTGCGCCAGCTCGATACCATGATCGCCGAGACCAAAAAGAACATGGAGACCAGCTTCACCACTGGCGGACTGAGGACGGCGATGCAGGCGTTTTTTGCCTACTCCGCGTCACGAATGGACCAGCTGACCCAGGACGCCCAACAGATCAAGGGGCTAATGGACGGCATCTACCGCAAATTCCAAGAGGAGCACGGGCTCGCTAATATCAAGCCGACGTCATTCTCGGTCATGCGCTACACCCGGGAAATCAAACGCCTACAAGAAAAGCATGAGCAGTTCATGAAGGGCCTATCGCTACTCATGACCGAGCAAAAGGCCGTGGTGCGCAGCTTTTTTGAATCGGCGGTCAGCAAGGTGCGCGCTATCTATGTGAGCGCTAACCGCGATGCCGACGACTGGCTTCGGGACATGATGGCCCCCATGGAGTCCCAGGTACGCGAACATCAAGCCCAACTACGCCGCCGCCTAGAGAGCATCAAGCGCATCCATCAAGCCAGCGATACCTTAGAGGCTCGCATGGGGGAGTTGAAACAAGTGCTGGAAGAAATTGGCGAGCAACACAAGACGGCTCATGCATCGTTCGCACGGATCCGCGCGAACCTAAACCAAGCGCCATAAGGGCGTCTGGAGCGCACGGCGCGCATGGACGATGGGGCCTAAGGGTGGCCGACGAAGCGACCTCGGCATAACAGGCGGGGGGTCGCGCGTGCGCATCATCGGCGGTCTCTGGCGTGGTCGCCGCCTGAGCTTTCCTGCGCGCGCGGACCTAAGACCGAGCCCGGACCGAGTACGAGAGACCCTCTTTAACTGGCTTGCGCCCCACCTTCCGGGGACCCGTTGCCTCGATCTCTTTGCGGGATCCGGGGTTCTAGGTTTCGAGGCACTCTCACGCGGCGCCCAAGAGGCGACCTTAGTCGAGAAAGACCCCCTTACGGAAACCGCCCTCCGCCAGACAGCGGGGCTATTGCGAACCGAAACGGCCACTATTATCCAGGATGAGGCCTTGCGTTTCCTGGCGGGCCTGTCGCCACGGTCCTTTGATATCGTGTTTCTAGACCCCCCCTTTGGTACCGGGCTCCTGCAAGCGGCCTTGACCCTGATCATAAGCCACGGCATCCTGGCGCCTGGCGGCCTTCTTTACATCGAAACGGCCGTCGACGAGACAGTAGCGCCACCCGCGGGCCTTCGTTGGCACCGCCAGGGTCGCGCGGGCCAAGTGGCCTTCGGCCTTGTCACCCAAGCCCAGGAGCCATTGTGACTACCGTAATCTATCCTGGAACGTTCGACCCCATCACCAATGGCCATAGCGACATCGTGCGGCGCGCAGCCGGCCTCTTTCCCCATGTTATCGTGGCCGTGGCCGATAACGCCCGTAAGCACCCGCTTTTCCCCCTAAGCCACCGCGTCGCGCTTGCGCGCGAGGTTTTGGCCGACATGAAGGGGGTGAGCATCATCGGATTTGATACCCTGCTTATGGACTTCGTCCACGAGCACAAGGCCCGGGTGATTATCCGCGGGCTGCGTGCACTATCGGATTTCGAATATGAGTTTCAGATGGCCGGCATGAACCGGCGTCTAGACGCCGCCGTGGAGACTGTGTTTTTGACCGCATCGGAGCGAGACTGCTACCTTTCCGCAAGCCTCGTCAAGGAAATCGCCGGGCTTGGGGGCGATGTGACGGCATTCGTTCACCCCGCCGTAAAAGCTGCATTGGCGACGGCATTACGGTAAACTGCACGAAGGAGGGTGACTATGGCCTTAATGATCACTGACGACTGCATAAACTGCGATGTCTGCGAGCCGGAATGTCCCAATGGAGCCATCTCTCCAGGGGAAGAGACCTATTGCATTGATCCGAACTCGTGCACGGAATGCGTAGGGCATTACGACACCCAGCAATGCGTCGAGGTATGTCCGGTCGACTGTATTCTCAAAAACCCAGAGTACGTGGAGAACAAAGAATCCTTGTACGAAAAGTATCTGGCGCTCGCTCGTAAAACCGGCTAAACCCCCCATGGCGCTCTTTCGTAAGCGGTCTGACGACAAGAGCGATAAGCTTGGCGTGCTGACACGCCTAAGTGAGCGCCTCGCAACAACGCGGCAGGCCCTCGGGCAAAATGTCGGCCAGTTATTACGGCGGCCACGGACGCTGGATGCCGAGCTTCTCGAAGAGCTCGAGATGGCGCTCATCACGGCCGATCTCGGGGTCGATACGGCGACTGCGGTCATGGCGGAAATCACCAAACGTATCTCCCGCAAGGAACTCGACGATTCGCAAGCGGTGTATGCCGCGCTACGAACCGTTCTGTACGATATCGTGCGCCCCTGCGAACGCCCCTGGCCCGCGGGACCGACCCCCCAGGTCGTTCTCATGGTCGGGGTAAACGGGGCCGGAAAGACCACTACGATCGGGAAATTGGCCGCGCGCCTCCGTACGGAAGGACAAACGGTCCTTCTGGCCGCGGGCGACACCTTTCGGGCAGCCGCCATCGAACAATTGGGCGAATGGGCCCGCCGCACAGGCGCCGACATGATAAGCCAACCACGCGGTGCCGATGCCGCCGCCGTGGCCCACGATGCCCTATCGGCCGCGCGAGCGCGTGGGGTAGACACCCTGCTGATCGACACCGCAGGGCGACTCCATACCCAAACCGGGCTCATGGACGAGCTTACGAAAATCAAGCGGGTGCTTGGGCGAATCGACCCCTCGGCCCCCCACGAGATCATCCTCGTATTGGATGGCGGCATCGGCCAAAACGCGCTGGCCCAACTCGAACACTTCCACAAAGCAGTGGGTGTCACCGGGCTCTGTATTACGAAATTGGACGGAACCGCGAAGGGCGGCGTCGTGTTCGCGCTGGCCCAACGCTTTGCGCTGCCCATTTATTTCGTCGGTGTCGGCGAGACGGCCGAGGATTTGCGCCCCTTTGAGGCCCGCGCCTTCGTTGACGCCGTTTTACCCACCGAATCATAAAATCGATGATCGATCTCAGCCACGTCTTCAAACGCTACCCTGGCGGCAACGAAGCCTTAAACGACATCAGTCTTTCCCTGGCCAAGGGCGAGATGGCGTTCCTGACCGGCCACTCAGGGGCCGGTAAAAGCACCTTACTGAAGCTGATCTGCCGCATAGAGCAACCGACCCGCGGCCAAATCATTGTCAATAACTACAACCTAAACCGACTGTCGCGTATGCGCGTGCCTTATTTTCGACGCGGGATCGGGGTCGTCTTTCAAGACAACAAGCTCTTAAACGATCGAACGATCTTCGACAACGTGGCCTTGCCGCTCGTAGTCGCCGGGATTACTGGCGACGACATGCGTAAACGGGTTCAGGCGGCGCTCGACAAGGTCGGGTTGCTTGCGCGTGCGCGTAGCTACCCGCTGACATTATCGGGCGGTGAGCAACAACGCGTCGGCATTGCCCGCGCTATTACCCACCGCCCCGCGCTGCTTATCGCCGACGAGCCGACCGGCAATCTTGATGCCGCGATGTCCGACGAGATCATCGATCTCTTTCGCGACTTCAACGATCATGGCGTCACCGTGCTGATCGCCACCCACGAACTCCGACATATCGAACGGCTCCAGAAACGGGTGATTGCGCTAGGCCGCGGCCATATGGTGGGCGCCGCGTGAAAAGCTACTTCACCCGCCATCTACAAGTGTTGGTCGCGACGCTCGGCGATCTCGTGCACAGCCCCACCGCGACTTTGCTAACCGTGCTCATGATCGGGGTCACGCTCGCGCTACCGGCCGGACTGTATGTAGGGCTTTTGAACCTAGAACAGTTAAGTCATGGCTGGCATCGGGGCGGATCGCTTTCCGTGTACCTCCAAAAAGGTGCCGCCGGCCAAAATGTCGCGGCCACTATAAGTCGCATGAAAGGGGTACAGTCGGCGCGCTATATTTCCCCCGAACAAGGGCTGCAAGAGTTCGAGAAACGGTCTGGGTTTGGCGACGCGCTCGCGACCTTGCACCACAACCCGCTACCGGGGGTGGTGGTGGTAACGCCTGACAGCGTCAGTCCTAAGACCTTGGCGACGCTCGTCGATGCTCTGAAGGCGGCGCCGGACGTGGCCCACGTCCAATCCAACTTGGCGTGGCTAGAACGCCTAGACGCCGCGCTCGCGTTCGGTCATCGTCTGGTGATCATCCTAAGTGGGCTTTTGGGGCTTGCTGTGGTTCTGATCTTAGGCAATACCACCAGAGTCGCAGTCGTTAACCGCGCGACAGAAATCGATATTATTCGTCTAGTGGGCGGGACCGATGCCTTTATCCGCCGGCCGTTCCTCTATGCGGGCGCGCTGACCGGCGGCCTTGGCGCGCTCTGCGCCCTTTTGCTTCTAGAGTTGAGCCTAATGCTCCTAAGCGGGCCCATTCATAGGCTCGATACCCTTTACGCAAGCCACTACACCCTCGTCGGACTCGGTCTCGGACGCGCCTTGAAGCTCCTTGCGTTCGGTACCGTGTTTGGTTGGCTCGGGGCACGCCTAGCGGTGGGCCGCCAGCTGCGCCTAGGCCCACGCTAAACCCCGGCTCCCGCTCAGGGACCCCAAACCCCGTGGGCGGCGCGCTAAGACCAGACAGCATCCCCACTCTCATGGGACTCATCCACGGGATGATCGCGCTTTATCGTCACCATTCTTGATGCTATTCTGCATCATATTAGATGACAATGAGGCGTCACATGAGAACAACCGTGTCTATTGATGATGAACTCTACCAGCGGGCGCTAGACATGGCTGATCCAGGAATGGACAGGGGGGATCTGTTCCGCGAAGCGATCAGGGTATTCGTGCGAGTGCAGGCGGGTAAACGACTTGCTGCCTTGGGCGGCAAAGCCCCCGGAATGAAGGATATTCCCCGTCGACGGCCTACGGAACTTCTGCCTCGGTGAGCCTGGTCCTTGCGGATACCTCGGTCTGGGTCGCGCATTTCCGCACTACCAGTCCTGCGCTTCAATCGCTGCTGGCGATGGACCAGGTGCTGGTCCATCCGCTCATCGTGCTCGAACTCGCGTGCGGAACACCGCCGATACCTCGCGAGCACACGCTCGGCAATCTCAAGAAACTACAGCAGGCCGTCGTCGCCACAACCGACGAGATGCTGACCCTGATCGAGCAGGAGCATTTACATGACTCGGGCTGCGGCGCAGTAGATATATCATTGCTCGCCTCCGTTCTGCTCACCGCAGACACGCTGCTCTGGACGATAGACAAGAATCTCGACGCGTTGGCGACGCACCTGGGCGTGGCATTCATCGATCCTAGTCATTAGTCCCCGCGCCGCCGAGAGCTATGGCCGCCTGCCAATAGTACAGATGGGATTTGGTTATGTTTCAATCCCACTATTCACACCCCAGCCCGTGGACAAACCCTCCGGATCTTTTTTAGCGTCAAAGACATTGGGCGGTACCACCCCCCGGAGGAGTCCTTCCGCTGGCCACTGACCGCCTAACGTCCCACTCTTGGTCGTCACCAGGCCCGGCTTATCGCGCGAGACCGTCCGCCGCCCGACGGGTTGGCCATACTTTACCGGCAATCGATCCTATCTCTATGATTTGCCAATGGTTTAATGGGATCGCACGCGCCTCGCCCGGCATCTGGGATGGGCGGCGCCGCGCGCCGCCCAAGCGGCCAGCGAAGGCTGGCGGCCTCATGGCCGGACTCGGGTTTGTCGGTCATGATTTGGGCTTTTCAGCGGATTAGCACTCTTGCGCCTTGAATGCTAAAATGGCCGCAATGGACAGACAAAGCCGGGGGCCAAAGATGACGACGCAAACTATGCCAGTTGCCGTAAACCTGCGTGCCGAGGGCGGGCTCTCCTATTATGTGCGACTTGCCCATGCCGCGCCGATCTTGGATGCCGAGCAGGAGCGGCATCTGGCAATCGAGTACCGGGAGCACAACGATCTCGGTGCTGCCCGCCAACTCGTGTTGTCGCAATTGCGCTACGTCATCCGTGTGGCGCGTGCGTTCGCGGGCTACGGACTCCCCCAGGCCGACCTGATACAAGAAGGGAACATCGGCCTAATGAAGGCCGTTAAACATTTTGATCCGGCGCACGGTGTACGGCTCGTCTCTTTTGCGATCCACTGGATTCGCGCCGAGATCTACGACTACATCCTGCGCAACTGGCGCATCGTAAAGATCGCCACGACCAAGGCACAGCGCAAACTTTTCTTCAATCTTCGCCAATCGCGCGCGCGCATCGGCTGGATGAATGAGACCGAAATCACCAGCCTAGCAGCCGACCTCGACGTTCCGACCGGGACTGTCAAAGAGATGGAGCTGCGGATGGCGAGCGCCGATGTCCCGTTCGATGCCCAAGACGACGGCGATGAAGAGGAATTTCGGTCGTCGCCTGCAGGCTACCTTCAGGATATGCGCTATAACCCGGAGACCCTGCTGGCGCGCGCCGACTCGGAGACCGCCCAACAAGACAAACTCAGCAGCGCACTCGTGTCTCTCGACGAGCGCAGTCGCGACATCATCCGCAGGCGCTGGTTAAGTTCCCAGAAACCCACTCTGCATGAATTGGCAGAGGAGTACGGGGTCTCTGCGGAACGCATCCGCCAGATCGAGAAAAAGGCACTCGATACTATGAAGGGCGTACTCGGGACCCCCGAAGCCGCTTGATGGTACCGGCGCGCCTATTGGGCGCGCGCATAGCGCAAGCAATGTACCCAGTGTAAACATTTCGGGCTCGCCTCAAGCACACGGCGCTGGGTTAGATAGCGTGCTCGCCGCCCAAGAAAACACCTGAGTATTGCCAGCCGCATCGGTAAGGCCGAGCACCACAGGGCCCGATATCGTCGGCAAAGACCCATACCAGGTGCCAGACGACGTGACTTGGGCGGGTGAGCCATTTAGGGTCGCGCTGACAACCCCCGAGATGTCGTCCCAGTGACCGGCCAGCAAAATCTCAGATGTCAGCGGCTCAAAAAGCGACAGACACGCCTTAGGCGGGGTGTTATCGATGCCCAGTGAGACGTTGGCCGTGGCGCTCGCGCCGGTGGGGTCCTGGGCGTCGAAGGCTAAGGCATGTTGGCCATCAGCAAACGCCGCGGTATTGATAGCAAACGCAAAGGTCGGCTGGGCGGTGACGGTCCGATACATCTGACCATCGACTGCAAGGGTCACGTCGGCCGTTAAGCCAAACGGGTCTGTTATGGATCCGGAGACGGTGAGCGTACCGTGAGTCCAGGCCGGCAATGCCCCCAGGCTCAAAGATAAAGGCGTACTGGCAAAGCTCGGGGCGGGAGCACTGCCAAAGAGGGCGGAGGTGGTTTCGGCTAGGCTCTGGGCATAGAGCGTGAGCGCCGCGCTATTGGGGCCGGGCAGTGCCGCGGCCGTACCGGCGGGCTGGGCGGCCGCGGCCTGGGCCAGAGCGGTCGCTAGGCCTTGCCTATAAGCCATAACCGACAAGGGCTGCGAACCCAAAAGCAAGGGGCCTTGCGCGCCTTCACCGTTTAGCAGGCCATCGTTTTGGAGATCCGCCACCAGAGTCGCGGTGAGATCCGCCGTGGTCTCCGCGCCTTGCGAGTGAGCCCACTGCGATAGCGCCGCTATGACAAGACCGTAACGCAGAGCAGAGTTAAACGCTTGGCCGCTTATCACGTCATCTACCAAAATCGGCTGGGTGGTCGCCACGCTCAGGCCAAGCCAGACGGTAAATTCCTTATCCGCCTTCGCGGCCGCTAGCGTCGGCGTCAAGCCTTGCGCGACCAAAAAATTCGCCAGCGCCTCACTCGCAGTCGTAAGCGGCGTCACGGACGCAGTCAGCGTCGTCCCTTCCTGATACGAAAAGATCCCGCTTAGGGTGCTCGACGGTTCGGTGGCTCCCGTTGCCGCCTCGGGGTAGGAGCCGCCGTCTGCGACGATATTGAGGGCCGCGCTCAAGACCTGCACAGCGAGAAGGAAATGGCCGTTATCGTCTGTCCGGGTACTGCCGATAAGCCCGTTTGGACCATAGATAGAGACATTGGCGCCGGCAACGGGACCGCCACTTACGACATAACCGGCCACATAGCCCTGCGGTAAAGGGGTCGGAGTGGTCGGATCACCCAACCGACAGCCAGCGAGGATGATGAATGCCATCGACAACGCCCAACCACGGATGCCTGCGCTCACAGTAACCTCCAGAATAACGTCAGGGTGATAGTAGAAAGGTGCGCAGGCCAGTCGGTGGCCGCCACAAGGGCCACCGACCATGACCGGCTAAGACGCAACCCGACAGCCGTCTGGACGGTGGCATCGGTCTCGCTTGTCGCACCGTAAAATTCCACGGCGTAACCTTGCGCATTGATGCGCTCACGATCGTCATAACGAATATGGGCAACACCGCCACCCACGCCCCACCACGGACGCAGGTCATAGGAAATCGGCACGCGCCGCTCCCATTCATACGTGGCCGTCATGATGCGTCCCCGTTCGGCAACGCCGTTTGCGACCTTCGTATTGGCGAATTGGCCGACGGTCAAATCGATTACCCACCGGGTGGCGACAACCGGTCGACGGCTCCACTGCATCCCAACATCCCATCCAGTCACCGCTCCGGATCCCCGCAGGACACCGGCCGCAAGGCCTCCCCCGAGCGCCAGTTGCCAAGCAGCAGCAGTGCCCGGAACGGCCAAGATCGCCAACCACCATAGGGCGCGCATCATGACCCCTTCTGTATCTGGACATAGGCGCGTTGCGCCGGTATGTACAAGACGCGGCGGACGGTTCTCAACCGGACCACTGCCCCCAAGGTATTGCGCCCGGCATTACCAAGCGTCTGGGATGCCAATGAACCCTGTGTGCTCACCATATCGAACGCGTTCTCCAGGCTCGACAAAAGCGACTGGCCGAAAGCCACGACCGCCGCCTGCCGACGACCACCCTCGATAAAGCCGGGAAGACCAAGCTGGAAGCGACTATCGAAAACGACGGCGATAAGCGGTATCCGCCGATCATCCGGGGTGATGGCCTGCGTAACCGACAGCTGCACGCGATTGGCGCTTGCCGCCTGAATACGGGCAAGCAAGCGCGTACCCGCTGGCAGCGTCCCGTTCAACCCGGTAACCGGAGACACCACGTGCAAGACGACGAGCGCCGAGTCCGTGTCGGTAATAGCGTGGCGTAGCCGCGCTACGATCCAAGATCCGGCACGAATACCTAAAGTTTGCGTCGTGGGCCGATAGACACTCGGTGGATTACGGTGTGCATAGATCAAAAAGCCGAGGGCTGGCGCGTGTCGGTACCGAGGCCCAGCCGTTGCCCGCCGTATAGGCCGCCCAGGCCGCCCAGGCCGCCCAGGCCGCATAGGCGCCTTCGGTATAAACCCCAGGATGCGACTAAAAAGCGGCGGCTTCGTGACCTCGGTGTGGGCCAACTGGCGGACGATAACCGTCGTGCTGATGGGCGGCACGTTCACCATGAGACGCGCGTCGTCCCAAACGAGGTGACGATAACGAGGTGCCAACGCGACACCGCGACATCGGGTCTTGCCACCACCAGCGCACAGCGCGTTTCATGGGCCGCATCGTTGCTGTCGCAGGCCAAGACGCCACCGACACGGCGCCAATCGCTGCGCCCCCGGTAGAGTAAGGCCCGCGACACAGAGATTGCGTCGCCCTTGGGGCCGGAAATCGCGAAACCCAGAACCGCGTGGGTGGGCGTCAACACAAAGCGGCTCACATATACGCTATCGGATTGGCCGGCACGAGGAAGCCTGACGCGAATTTTTATGTCCTCTTCGGGATTGCCACCAAACGCGATATCGGCCAGCGCCTGCGCCCAGGCCGGTGGCGCCTTGGCGATTGGCGCGGACGGCTCGGGGGCGGCCGGTGGGGGGGCTACAAAAACGATATCACTTGCGTAATGGCCGGTGGCGGTCGTGGTGCACACAAGCAAAGAGATCGCGCGCCAGCGCAGACCGATAAACAAGTTACTGCAATAACGCCCGTGGGGCGCGCCCGGTACCGTAATAAGGATGCCCGCGGCGCCCACCCGGGTCGCCTTAAAGAACGGGTTCGTTAGGGCAAACGTGAGCGCCCCGGCATCGGCCCGCGGAAAAATGAGCCGCAGACCGAGATTCGGTATGAGCACGGCACCGAGCGCGGTATATGGCCTCAACAGCACATGCCGGGCACGAGGCGCCAGCCGGGCCAGACTCGCCGGGAGCGCCATTATCATAATCCCGCCACTCCATCGACAACGACGCCGGCGGTGTTGCTCGGCCGTCGCGGTACTGACGTGACCGTGAGGATGATCGAAAATGGCTCGCTGTGGATCTGTCCGGAGGGAACGGCCAGATGGACTACGCCCGTCAAGCGCACATGCGCCACGGGGCCCGCGGACCCGACCACACGCGGTCTTTTATCACCATGGTCAAAGGTCACCCAGGATCGTAGATGGGCCTTCCGGACGCGGGCGATATAGGCCGATTTCTGAAGCGCGCCCACGGTCACGGCGCGAAATGGCGGCGCCATCATATTCAAGGCCTGCACATAGTCGGGCACGACTGTGTCGCTATTGACGCTCAAATAGTCTTCAACGAAACGCATGGAGGCCGCCACGATCTCCGTGTGCGAGCGCCGGATAGCACTCAGCCATTGGATATGCCCTAACACCACGCCCTCCCTGTTGACCGCAATGATCGGTGGCGTGCGCCCCGCCGCAACAACGGCCAACAGACAGAGCGCAAGCGCCGCACAACCAAACAGCGCCCACCCCAAGAGCGCATAGCGGGCAAGGCGTTGCAGCAAGATCCCCTGCGGTCCGTGGCGCAGCCAAACGTTCGTGTCAATCGATACCATCGCGCTCGTCCTTCGCCGGCGCATCGAATTCCGGATCTAGGTAGTTGGTGAGCGGGACTGTGGCATCGGCAGAGGTCGGCCAATAATCCGGGTCTCTAGGCACGTGCAACGTATCGACCGGCCCGGGGGCAATCGAGGTGATTTCCGGATCGTCTTCGAGAAACGGCCGCGCCATACGCGCAGCGCCTTGGCCCACGCCCATGGCCATGGTCATCCCCATGCCGGTCAGCGCGCCGATGTATGGGCTCAGGATAGGCTGGGCGGCACCGGCATTCTCGACCAAGCTCGCAGTGATATACGGGGCCGCCAAAAGCACCGCGCACAAGATCAGATTCAGGATCGTAAACAACATATGCGCATAGACGATCATGTAGTCGCTGGGCCCCAGGAGCTGCTGCAGATCGGCTATGGCCTGAGTAAATATCGGCGAGAATACCGCCAGCAGCAGCGCTTGAATTACGGGCCACAGCACGAAGAACCCCATCAGCTTCGCGAAACCGCGCATGAGCGATATGGTCCGACTGATGGCAAGCGGGATGGCAATCAAGCCGTACAGGAACGCCACCTCGTAACCAATCGCCTGGGCGATTCGTAACAGCGCCTCAAGAAACGTGGTTATAACTAGTGTGGCGTAATAAAGGAGTACCGTGGCGATACGCATGGGCAGCGCGTTGATTTCTTTTATCGTGCTCCAAGAACCGCTTGGGGTCTTATCAGCGGTTTTCAAAAGCGCCGCCATTTGCAACGCGACCGTGTGCAGTGACCCGATGCGCGCCATTTCGGCATAAAGGGCATTGAGGTAATGGGCGATCAGGTTGCCAGCCGAGAAATAAACAACGAGGATCACGCCCCAGACGGCGATATCCTTGATCGCTTGACTAAAGCGACCCATGCCCATGACGGCGTCGGATTGCGTTTCCAAAAGACGTATATAGAGCGCGATCACGAACAGCGATGGCGTCACCGTTGTCATGAGCGTGTGGGCGATCGGGGCGGCCGCAGTATAGACGCCACGCGGACTGAGGTAGCCCAGAAAATTCGCGACCAGTGAGGCGCTGTTCATGGCGCTTGCCCGAAGGCCTCATAAAGGGGCAACGCCTGCTCCGGCAAGCGGCGCTCGTTGCGTCGTTCGGCGGCGCGGCGGATCGCGCGGGCCTGCATCGACTGCGCGCTTTGCACAGCAAGGGTCGCGACCGTGGCGGACGACTGCGCCGTGACGTCACCGCTGGTCTTCGCGCCTAGGCGGGTAGCCGACAGGCGCGCATCCTCGCTCGTAGCGCGCACCAGCCAATTGAGGCGAGTGAGCTGCTGAACGCGCCGGACCTGTTGCTGGTAGTAGCCACTAAGATCGGTCGCTGTTTGCGTTATTCCTTGTGCGGCATCGAAGTACTGCCCGATCGATGGTGGGATGCCAACCGGCATGGCGGTCTCTTCGTAGTGGATGAGGTTGCCGTTGGTAATGGCCTTTACATCCCTTTGGGCAGTCTGCAAGGCGGCCTCTACGGCCTCCATGCGATGGAGTTCGCTCATGGTCGTGCGGTAGATGGCCATGGTTTGATCGAACAGGCTGATTAGCTCGGCATGGACCGGTGGATCAAAAGTGACATCGCCAATGCCTAGGAATGCCGATGCGCTCCCCGAGCAGGCGGCCCACAACACGGCAACCCACAGGGTTTTCTTCATGGTTGCTGCTCCATAAAGCGCGCGAGCCGCGTAAGTGGATCCGAGACCTGGGCATCAATGGCGGCCTTGCGGGAAAGCCCATCGGGGGTCGTATCCGCCAAGGCGAGCACGAGGCGCGGAAAGGTTAATCGCAAGGCGTGATAGTCCTCCCCCACAGAACGGATCGCCGGACGCCACGAAAGTTTTAAGGGGAATGGCAGGCGCCGCCAGATATCGAGGGCCGGGCCCGGCATGCCAATGCGCCCGGCAATGTCGGCCCACCCATCGTTGCGGTAAAGCAGCGAGCGCAACGGCATGGAATTGACGATCTCTTTTTCCAAGGAATCGATTTCCGTCAAGCCCTGGGTGACGATATCGATGGCGGCGGCCTCCTTGCGGCCCATGCGGGCGATCTCTGATACGAGTCGACGCAAGACCTCGGGCGCGTGGGCCACGAATCTGTGGATCTCGTCTAACAAGACGCGCGCTTGGCAAGTATTGGCGAATGCCAGATTCAAAAAGCGTAGGCAGAGAAAGACCAGATAGAAGGTCAGCAACTTAGGGCTGGCGCGGTCGACGTCCTTAAGATCCACGCCACTCATGCCGACACTGATTTGGACATTATCCTTGCCGGCAAAGACGCGGCCCTCCGGCGTATCCAGGAAGCTGTGGAGATTGGCGGCCATCGTGCCGGCGGCCCGTCGTTGTTCTGGGCTCACGTCGGCCAAGGTCTCCAGAGATCCCAGCAGCTCGACAAGACCCGGATCATCACCTGCGGGAATGGCATAGAGCCGCGTCAATGCCGCCGCCCCAGCCGCGGCCTCATGAAAATCCAAGACCGTGCGCCCGTCCGTCAAAAGAAAGGCCAAGATGTTGAGCGTCCCCGAGGCCAACAGTGGATCGAGGCCGCAGACGGCGGCAGCCCGCGTCGGCAAGGGATTGACGGCGGCAGCCGAGGGGTCGAGCCTGGTGTACGTCCCGCCTAAGGCCTCCACGACCCAACGATAGGTGCCGCCAATCTCGAGCACGTACCAATCGACGCCAAACGGGTAGGTTTCGGCTATGGTGGCGACCTTATCGACGCCCTTGCCGGCCCCGGTCATGGCAACTGTGAAACTGTGCGCGACACTCTGATGGCTGTAGTCGAAAGCGACCGGCTGGCCGGCAAGCCCTAGGCGCAACGATTCGCACTGGGGCGAACCCGACCTAAACACCTGGGCCGGCGCCATGTTGACAATCTGAGCCGCATGGTCGGGACGCCAGAGCGGGACACGGTAGCCTTGACCCGGCTGCGATGACCGAAAAAACGGCAGCTGAACAAATTCGTCGTCACGCACCCGGCCGCCGCTTCCCTGCAGCCGCTCCACGAGCCGGTTCAGCTCCCGTGGGTGTCCCTCGGGGAGATCTACGCACACGATATAGGCATTGCGATGAATGGTGAGGTCCCCTTGCGCCACCGCCTGGCGGAACCCCTGCATATCGCGCAGAATCGCCAACTGGCGCTCGCGACCGTTGCGCCCCAAGGTCCCCTGCGCGAGACGATCGGCCCGCTCAGACGCCCGCAGGGCATGCTCGGTATCGGCGGCGACCACAGTCTGGCTGATATGCAGGCGGATGGGGCCCGAAACGAGCGGCAAGACCCAGGCTGGCTCCGCGTCCGGATAGAGGTGGAGATAGAATGTCTTCAGCCGCCGCCCGTTGATCTCCGTGAAGCGTCCCTGCGGCTTGGGCGGTAATACGACCAGTTGCTCGGCGAGCGTAAGCCACGGATCCAGGACGGTCGGAGCGGGGCCTTGGTCGTAGCTTTTTTGGATCAGGCCCACATACTCAAGGAGTGTTGCCACACGACCGCCCGGCAGGAGTCCGGCCAACTCGTGCGCGAGTCGCTCGAGCTCCATGGCTTGACTGGCCTGGTCTCGGAGCGTTCGCTTGATGCCTGTGCGCGAAAACCCCGGGAGCCGGCCCACGACCAAGGCAACCGCATTGACCAGCATCTGCGGCGCCAAGTGTTCGGCCACCGCCGTGCGCAATGCCTCGCTAAACGGACTCTTACGGGTCGCCGACTGGTAATGAGCAAGATAGGTCTGCGCGCCGGCCGTGCTGTGCTCGCGCCATAAATGAAACTCGATCCAGTGCCGCTCCGGCAAGGTGGCCAGGACCTTGGCAATGACGCCAAAGGCGCGGGCCCGCCCGTTTGCGTCCTCGAACTCGGCGTCTAGGCCGTCCCAGAGTATGGCCAGAGACACGGCGCCATCACTATGCGCGATCGCGTGCTCGGCCACGCCATGCGACCACGTGTAGAGATCACAGTAGCGATGGGCGCCTAGAGCCATGACAACGCCCGCGCGGCGAGGCGATGGTCAGAACGGGCGACCCAGAAGACGCGGGAAAACACAAGGTCGTCGCCAATCCAGGTGGCTAAAATACCGAGCGGCAAGGCGACTGCGCCCGTCAGTAGTGCGAGGCCTGCGACCGAATCCGGCAACACGACCGCCAGCAGCGTCCCCATGATCGTCACGAGCCCGGCCAATGCACCAGCTAGCGGCAAGCCGAAGACGCGGGGCGGCGCCAAACGCTTGTTGAAGGGGCTCATGAGCCGATCACTAAGGCCGCGATGCCGTAGGCGCTAGCGGCCAGCACGAGGCCTATGACACTGCCGACCACATAGCCTTTGCCGCGCTCCCCTTGACCGCTGGCAAAGTAACCCGCGCCGATCAAGATGCCGATAATCGCAAGGATACTCACGATAAGCGCGATCATGTCAGTAATCGCGTGCGCCCGCTCTTCAAGCGTCACACGTAGGTCTGCGCCCTCGGCATAATCGGGCAGGCGCATGGCAGCGTAGGAGACCTTAGTCACAAACGCCGCGCCCAACACAAGCAGTCGTCGCATAGTCGCTCCTTTATCTTGGAAGCGACACGTTAATGATCCATCGGCACGCGCGCCATTGGGGTAAACGGGGGCGCTTTTTGAGCTAGACCGTTGTCGGAACAACACAATACGGGGGACCAACAGGGGGGGCGGGCTTTACTAGGCACCCTTTTCTGGGGCCTTCGGGTCAATAGGCACCGCCAACCGGCGGGCGGCGCGGATTCTACCCCAAACGGCACCGACCCCATTCGCCAAAGAGCGCCGGGTCCGCACGGAGCCCCCGGCGACCTTGACCCATAGCGGCTTAGTGGTTAGATTGGTATAAGCATTAAGCACTTGCTATTCACAGTACCCAAACACGTCTATATTAGGGCTGGGGCGGCACGATGCTCGCCCTGGGGTGTGTGCGTGGCTGGCATGAGCCCCAGACGTGGCGAAAACGACGAGACCACCAACCCGAGCACCCGTTCGTGCAGGCAAACAACGGCCGTCGTAGGTCAGTCAGTCTTTACTCTCTCAAACCCCGTGCATCCTGTGCATGGCAGCCGCCAGGGGATTTTCTTTTGTTATGAAATGCGTTAACGACTTCCGCCTCCGTCTCGGTCGGCATGAATTGGTGCCCATTGTGATCGGCGGTATGGGTGTGGATATTTCTGCCGCCGGGTTGGCGCTCGAGGCCGCGCGCCTCGGCGGTATCGGCCATATCTCCGATGCGATGGTGCCAACCATTTCCGATCGCCGGTTTCACACAAGATTCGTAGCCGAGAAACTGAAGCAGTATAAATACAATGTCGCGAACGACGACAAAGCGGCGGTCCAGTTCAATCTGGGTCGGCTTGCCGAGGCGACACGGCTTCACGTCCAGCGGACGATGGAAGCCAAGACTGGGGATGGGCTTATCTTTATCAATTGTATGGAGAAGCTCACGATGAACGCGCCGCGCGAAACTTTGCGCGTACGACTAGTCGCGGCGATGGAGGCCGGCATTGACGGCATTACGCTCGCCGCCGGCTTACATCTAGGCTCGCTTGCGCTAGTCCAAGACGAGCCGCGTTTCCGCGACGTGAAGTTTGGGATCATCGTGTCCTCACTGCGGGCGCTCTTGCTATTTCTCCGGAAGAACGCACGCCTCGACCGCCTGCCGGATTACATTGTGGTCGAAGGCCCGCTCGCGGGTGGCCATCTGGGCTTTGGCGCCGACTGGGCACAATATGACTTAAAGACTATTGTCGACGAGGTGCTTCACTACCTGAAACAAGAAGGGCTCAACATCCCCGTCATTCCCGCCGGTGGCATCTTTACCGGTACCGATGCCACAGAGTTCCTCGAAGCGGGCGCCGCCGCGGTGCAGGTCGCAACACGCTTTACCGTAACCGATGAATGTGGCCTACCGGATCGGGTCAAGCAGGAATACGCTAAGTCGCGCGAAGAAGACATCGAGGTCAACTTTATCTCACCGACTGGCTACCCCATGCGCATGTTGAAGGGCAGCCCCGGCATCGGTGCTGGTATTCGCCCAAATTGCGAGGCCTACGGGTATCTGCTGGATAGCTCAGGCCACTGCGCCTACATTGACGCGTACAATCGCGAGCGCGAACGCCAGGGTAGCGAAAAGAATCTGTCGGTAAAGGACAAGACCTGTCTTTGTACCCACATGCGCAACTTCGACATCTGGACCTGCGGCCAATTTGCCTACCGGTTGAAAGATACGATGCGCCAGCTACCGGACGGCAGTTATGCGCCATTGCGCGCCGCGCATGTATTTCATGACTACCAGTACAGCCGGGATCACCACATTGCCTTACCTTAGCGAGGCCGCCTGAGCGCCGCTGCCGGAATACTTATTTCGCCACTACGGGCGGCTGGGACTGCCGGGCACCACGCCTGTCCGTAAACGACCTCGTAGGTCATCGGCAAACGGCCATCGCAGCGATACTGATCGTAGGCTTTGATGAACTGCTGGTAACGCGCCTTACCCGTAAGCCCCATGAACCGACCCTTAAAGGCGTTGCGGGCACCGATACGCTTCAGATCATGCAGGGCTTCGGTGGCCGTATCATAGGTCAGCGTAAACCGCTCGACATCCAGAACGGGATCCGCAAAACCGGCGCGAATCAGGGCATCGCCCACGTCATGCATATCAGCGAAGGGGTGGACATGGGGTCGCCTGTCCACACCGGCCCAGGCGGCGCGCAGTTCCTGGAGGGTATCCGGCCCGAACGTAGAAAACGTCAACACCCCGCCGGGACGAAGAACGCGCAAAAATTCCGCGAAGGCGCGATCCAGATCCATCCACTGCAGGGATAGGCTCGAATAGACGCAATCGACGCTTTGCGAGGCCAGGGGCAAGCGCTCGCCATCAGCGGCAAAGAGGGCGCTGGGGCACCATAAGCCGCGGTGACGCTTGGCTTCCCTTACCATCAACGGGGCGATATCGCAGCCGATGATGCGGCTCTTGCGAAAACGCTTGCGCAACCGTGGAAGCGCATAACCCGTACCCGTCCCGACGTCTAAAATGACCCGCGGCTCCACCGCGAGCCATTGGAAACGATCGATCAACTCATCGGCGACCGTCCGCTGCAACACAGCGCTCTCGTCATATGTGCGCGCGGCGCGATCAAACGCCAGACGAATGGCCGCCCGACTCAATTCACTCATGTAGGAAATCCTTTATAACCGCGGCGCAGCGCGCCTCGTCACTCAAAAAGGGCGCGTGACCGCGGCCAAGCAGCTGTAGGCGCGCGTGCGGCATCCGGTCGGCGCTCCACCGGGCCGCCCCGGGTGGCACCACCCTATCATCGGACCCATGGATAAAGAGCGTTGGTACTTGAATATCCGCCAAAAGCCCGCGTAAATCATAGGCGGCCAAGATCGCCAAGCCTTCGGCCAGCGCGGCGCCGTCCGCCCCACCCCCTGTCTTCAAATCGGCTATCAGTCTCCGGACCTGGGCCCGCTCACCGACCCCGGCCTGCAGGGTCAGGAAGCGCCGCAAAGTCGCCTCATAGTCCTGTTCGAGTTGGTCGGCAAAGCCCGCCAAGACGGCGCGGTCGGTGCCGTGCGGCCAATCCGGCGCCTGCACAAAGCAAGGCGTCGCCCCCACCAAAATGAGGTGGGTCACAGACTCCGGATAGCGCGCCGCCAACACCAGGGCCACGAGGCCGCCGAGCGACCACCCCAGCCAAGCACCGGGCTCCGGGTAACGGCGAGCCAGGGTTTGCGCCACGCGCTCGGGGTCGAGATCGCCCGGTCGATAGGGTGCGTGTCCGTGCCCAGGGAGATCAAGCGCTTGCGTCGGGTGGACCAAGGCCTGCCCGAACCCCGCGAACACTGCGCTATTTAAGCCCCAGCCATGCAAAAGCCGCAGCATCAAGCCGGATCCCCGGGCAGGGATGCAAGCCCCTCAAGAAGGCGCGCGACATCCTCACTACTATGCAAAGCCGACAGGGTAACGCGGAGCCGCGCGCGGCCCTCGGGTACGGTTGGCGGGCGAACGGCAGAGACGAGTAGTCGCTGGCGACGGAGATGGGCGCTGGCCAGGAGGGCGCGCTCGGCGCTCCCTAAAATGACCGCCTGGATCGGAGTGGAAGACGGTAAGAGAACGAGGCCTAAGGCCGTTGCGCCGTTGCGAAATTGGCGGATGCGAGCCTCAAGGTTTAAGCGGCGCTGTTCTTCCGACTGCGCGATCGCGAGGCTGACACGGGCCGCTACGGCCACGGCCGGTGGGAGCGCCGTGGTATAGATATAGGTTCGGGCCTTCTGAATCAGGGCCTCGATAATATCGCCGCTCGCGGCCACAAAGGCCCCGAAGACGCCGAAGGCCTTGCCCAGCGTCCCCATGTGAATCAGGGCTGGATCGGAATCTAGACCGAAATGCGCCGCCGTACCGCGGCCTTCGGGTCCGACAACCCCAAAGGCGTGGGCATCGTCTACGATAAGGCCGAGGCCCGATGCCTTGGCCAGGGCGAACAAGGTGCCTACGGGCGCGATATCGCCATCCATGCTAAATACCCCATCGGTCACAATGAGGCCGCCGGTGGCCGCTTGGGTGAGCTGGCCGCGCAAGTCCTCGGTATCGCGATAACGGTGGCGATCCGCCTGGGCAAGGCGCGCAGCGTCGAGCAACGAGGCATGGTTGCGGCGATCTTCGAAAACGGCTCGGTGACGACCACTAAAGACCGTAAGCAACGCCAGATTTGCCATATAGCCCGTGGAAAACACCAAGGCCCTAGGCGTCCCCACAAACGCCGCGAGCGCCTCCTCGAGCTCATGGTGTGCACTCGTATGCCCACCCAGAAGATGGGAGGCACCAGCCCCCACGCCATAATGACGGGCCCCCTCGACAAAAGATTCGACGACTCGGGGATCGTTCGCGAGGCCCAGGTAATCGTTACTCGAAAACGAGAGGAGCACTTCCCTATCTACCTGCACGGAGGGCGCTACTGCCGAACTTCGCGACTCGCGCCGACGCCACAAGGCCTGTTCCTTCAGGGTATGAAAAAGCGCATCAAGGTTTTTGGTAAAGGGGTCTTCGGTCGTCGACATGCGCGGGCTTCCTTTCGGCTAAGGATACGCATACCGACAGGACCGGGCAACGAACGGCTATTCACGCCGCCTAGCACAGATCTGAGCGGGGGAACATCGCGTCGGTTGTGTTTGTCGCGCCGCGGGTCATTTAGGGCAGACACCTTGGCACAAGGGCCCGGCCGGATCGACCTTTCGCTCAAGGGAGGCTGTTCAACTCGCCTTCCACGTAATGCGCAAGCACCGGGCTCAGTACGCATTTTTGCGCCTGCATAAAGGCGCGACGCGCAGCAGCATCATGTTTGCCGTTCAGTTCGGCAAGGCCTAAGCCCGCCCACAGGGTGCCGCTTTGCGCAAAGCGCTGGAGGCCTTGATGGTAGGTCAGGATGGCGCCAGCCGTATCATTGGCGCGCATTTGCGCGGCGGCCAAAAGGGCCCAGTACGGTTCGCTTTGCAAGCCGTCCTGCGGGCGCCCAGACAACAAATGCACCGCGCGCTCGGGCTGCCCCTGGCGCAAATCCACCTGCGCTAGCAACAAGGCCACGGCCAGGGCATGCGGCGTGAGCGCAAGACCTTGCGCAAGGAGGCCATGGGCGGCCTTCAGGTGCCCATCTTGGATATTCAAGGCCGCGAGCAAGAGCCGGGGGGCAACATCTTGGGGGTTTAGACCAAGCGCCGCCTTGAGATCATTGCGAGCCTCGCGAGGCATTCCCTGTTGCAACGCGTCAATCGCCTGGCGATACAACACTTGGGCGTGCTCCGCTGTGGTCAGGGGCTCAGATCGCCGCGAGACGCTCCCCAAGAATTGCGGCCGGGGTCGTCTGGCAAGCAGCACCTGGGCCCTACGGCGCGAGTGAACCGCCGCCGGGTGGACCGGTCGTGGCCGCGCCTGCACAAGGGGACGATTCAGGCTAGCCGGCGAAATCGTGGGCAGGGGCTTGGCGGGCACCACCTGGAGACCGTTCATGGCAACCGGCGTGATCGGCCGAGCGGCGACCGCGACCAAGGGTTTCCGTGGCAGGGGGGTGGTGGGCCGAACGGCGACCCGGACAGGGACTCGCGGCGCGACCTGTGCGCTCTGTCCATACCAATACCACCCGGCCGCCCCCGCAAGGCCCAAAACCCCGACCACGACGATGGTGATTGCAAGCGGCAAGCCCGAGGCCTTAGCAACCGGCGGCGGCGCTGGCCTTAAATCCTCCAGCATGGGCCTTTCCGAGGCCTCGCGGGTATCGCGTGTACGCGCCTCGAGATCCTTCAAGACTTTATTGATGAGACTCATCGGCGGCCCCACAGTGCCCAAGCGAATTTGTGGCTTGGCCTGCGCGTCGACTCCGTATCGGCACAAGCAAGCCGCATGTGCCGACCGGAAACCACGGCTGAGCCTTCACCATAAGCGGCCATCAACGCCTTATGCGCAAGGATATTGGCAAGCCTCGGCACGCCACCTGAGGCCCGATACAAGACCCGCACCGCGCTTTTCCCAAAAAGCGTGGGGCCGTCATACCCCGCCACATGCAGCCGGTGACGCAAATAGTCCTCGATATCGGCAAGCGACAGTGGCGCCAACTCATAAGAGAAGGCAATCCGCTGGCGCAGTTGGCGTATGGAACGCTCCTGTAGGCGCTCATCGAGCTCGGGCTGCCCAAACAGGACAATCTGAATCAATTTACACTTCTCGGTCTCTAGGTTACTGATGAGCCGCAAGGCCTCCAATGTCTCGCTGGGCATGGCTTGCGCCTCGTCTAGACACAAGACGACGCGTCGTCCGTCCGCGTAGTTGTGAATGAGTCGATGGGTAAGCGTCGTCAACAGCGCGTGCTGACCATGGCCTTGAATGACGGGCAAGGACAACTCCGCCGCAATCGCTTCGATCAGGGCCAAAGGCTCTAGGTAGGGATTGGGGATATAGGCCGTCAGGAAACGGTGATCGGCCGCCAGGACTGCCAAAAACTTCCGGCACAAAAGTGTCTTGCCGGTCCCGACCTCGCCTGTGACCTTAAGAAACCCCTCCCCCATCCGGATTGCCGCCAGGAGCATATTCAGGGCCTCTTGCTGCTTGGCGTGAGCAAAATAGTATTCGGTATCTGGTGTGATACCGAATGGTAACTCCCGGAGACCAAAGTAGCGGGCGTACATTTACTGGCCCGTAATCTGCGTAATGCGCTGCTCAGTCGTCGCCAGGTCGCGGCTCCACGGTGCACCCAAATCGACAACCGTGGGCTTTAGCAGGATCACGAGCTCCTTTTTGACACGCACCACCTTCTTGTCCTTGAAGAGGTACCCCACGACAGGAATATTGCCGAGGAGGGGTATCGATGCGTTGGTGTTGGTCGCCCCTTCCTTCATCAAGCCACCGATGACGACCACTTGGCCGCTGCGGGCACGCACTACGGAGTCCGACTCCTGTATGGAACTCGAGGCTAGCGGGAGATTAAAGGACTGCCCGGAGACGCTAAACTGCTGGTTCACTTGGGTCACCTCGCTGACCGACGGGTGAATGTAAAGAATGATCGAACCATGGCCGTCGATCTCGGGCGTGACGTCTAAGGCGATACCCGAAAAGAACGGTGTCAACACGACCGCAGGCGTGGCGATCGCCGCCGTGCCGACCAGTGATTCGGTATTGGTGACCCCGGTCACGAAGAACTGGTCTCCGCCGACCTTGATGACCGCCTTTTGCCCATTTACGGTCGACACGCGCGGACTGGAGAGAACCTGCACCCGGCCCTCGGTATTGAGAAGCTGAATGAACGCCGCGAAGTTTCTGGCATGGAGCGCTAGGCTGAAGATGCCGCCAAAGGCCGATGTCAGTGTGTTGTTGATGGGAGAATAGATCGCGGTGGCCGGATTGATGTTGCCGGTCTGACCGGAGGTTGTAGCCGCACCCGAGGCCAACAATTGGCTAGCCCCGGTTTGCGCGGCCTCGATGCTCGCACCTGCGGCGTTGCCGAGTGCCGCCCAATCGATGCCGCTTTGATAACCGTTGCTTAAGTCCACCTCCAGAATCTTCGCGTCGATGACGACCTGGCGATTGACGCTTGCCTGCGTCAATCGCACAAAGCGACTGATGGTGTGCAATACCGCAGGATCTGCCCGCACAATCAAAAGGCCAGCCTGCGGATTGACCACCACCTCGCGCCCCGGCCCCTTCCCGACCAAGGCCGTTACGGTTTGGGTAAGACTTGCCCAAAAATCGCTACGCGATGTGGTCTTCACCGAGATCGTAGGCGATGTACTCCCGCGCGATCCGGAAGGCTGGGGAGTTGCGCCATTAGCCGTTCCTGTTTGGCCGGAACTTGTCAGATTGGTGCTCGCAAGCTCGGTCTCCGATACCCCGGTCCGAACGATGTTTAGGTAATTGATGTGGAAGATTCTCATCCTAAGCCCGGGCGGGAGAATATAGTACTGATGCCCGTCACGATGGTACTGGTAGCCGTATTCGGTCCGGATGATGCGCATGGCCTCGGGGACCGTCACATTTTTGAGATGAAGACTGATGCGTCCAGCAAGACGGCTTGGTAGCGCGATACTGTATGGCGTGCCATGAACGAGCCCCATGAAGACCCGGCCAGCCGGTGCGTTATTGGCGGTAAAATCAAACCGATTCGGTACCGGAAGCGCTTGACCATGCGGTAACTGGATCGTGATCGGCGGCACGAGGGCGCTCACAACGGCGGCGGGGACCGGTGGCCTTTCGGTGCGCTGAGCGGCGCGTAGATGTTTTTGCATGCGCGCCGTCAAAGGCTTGTCAAACCCCCTCGGTGCACAGCCCACGAGGCTCAGCGCAACAACGACCGCAAGAAATCCTAGGGCTTGGCGCTTCATCGACTTTCTTCACTCAGAATGATGGCCTTCTTAATATGAGGTGAACGCGTCCCGAGAAAGAGCCGATGCTCGCCACGCGGTCCCGCCAGAATCACTACGTCACGGTAAATGGCCACAATATGATTCCTCCCGATGCGCGCGCCGACCCCTAACAGCCGCCCATCAATCAGGGCAAGCCTTCGCGGACCACCGAATACAATGGCCCGCAGGCCCTCCCCTTCCTGGGCCGAGAACCCCGCTTGCGCGCCTAGCCAAGGCGGGCGCGTGGGATCGGTAATACCGTGCGCGAAAGCGCTCGATGCCACCAATGTCAAAATCAGGACCAATCCTCGCTTCGCATTCATAACCCAATCCATACAAAGATCGTGCCAATCATCGCAGCAAGGCCCTCCCCACGCTCAAGGTGTAAATATGGAGCCGCAACGTGGAGTAGGGGTAATGATCTGCGGTAAGCGCCACCCGCCCCCATAAAACCCGTCGTTTCGTGGAACCCAGAATGGCAAGATAGCGGACCAACGCCGAATAGGGGCCGCGTACCACGAGCGTCATTTCATGCCGATAAAGGAAGGGCGGACTCTTTGGCGTCCGCCGAATCGGGACGGTCGCATGGTTGACCAGCCCCACGAGCATCACACCGGGGACCTCCGCCAACACCCGGTGCATCAGTGCTGGCATATCGCGGGATGATACGAGCCCGGCCGTGAGCTTCGCGAGGCCCACCTTCAAAACATCGACCTGCGCCGTCAATTTTTTCAGTCTGACCATCTGTTGCGCACGGGTTTTAGGTGCCAAAAGCATATCCAACTCGTGGTTGATGCGTGCCGTCTGAGTCCGTGCGGCGACCAGATTTTTCTGAATCGCGCGTTCCTGCCGCTCCAACGGGTGGATCAGTCCGACCAGCACCAGAGTGTAGGTCACCACCACAATCGCCGCGAACAACAGGCCCCGCTCACGCAAGGTGAGCGTGTCGATGCGCTCCTTGGCCGATGCGATAACGGCCTTAATGTCCATAAGCGTCACTTTTTCCGCCCTGACCGGCAGTCTGCGTGCCAACCGGTTTGGTGTCGACAGGAACGGTCGTCGCCGTGAAGTCGACGTACGGCCGATAGCGCTTGTGAATCTTCGTCCGCACGACCGCAAGGCCCTGGAAGCGATAACCCGATAACGTAGACTGGCTGACTAAGCGATGCAAGAACAGCGGCACAAGCGCCGGACGCTCGCTATGCCCCGTCAAAACCAGGGCTTGCGTCTCGCGGTCGAGCGAAAAACCGGTCACCCACAGGCCCGGCATGACGCTCGCGCTCACGGCCAACAGGACCGGCGCGGGGCCGACCTGGGCACGGCGACTCTCGCGCAGGAATCGGGATAAGTGCCGCAGGACCCGTTCGCGCTTTTCGAGGGTCGCGAGCTCCGTGCGTGCACGGCCCACCCCGAACACGCTATTGGCGCTCTGCAGGCGGGCCTGCGCCGCGGCCTGATTCTGAGTGGCGTTGTCCAAGGCCTGAGCCAATTCACGCGTTTGCCAGGCATCGAAGGCGACGATCAATAGGGCGACCGCGAGCACAACCCCCCACACGCGGAGCATAGTGACAGCCGAAAACAACTTCTGTTCACGGCGAAAAATCGGATGGTAGAGGTTGATCTGCTGGTATGTCATAACGCGACCCGCTCCTCGCGCAGTGCCGCGCCAAGCGTAAGCAGGCAGGCATCGGGGATCGGTAAAGCGACCTCGACGTTGCCGTAATGGCCCGCCTCCCAAGCCACCACCCGCTGCGAAAGGTTCGCCGCCAGGAACGTGACCAATTCCGTCGCTTGTGGCGACTGCGGGGCGACCACCACGTTCATAATGGGGTGCTGGCGAAACGAGCTCTCGAAATAGTCCAGCGAGCGCTGCAACTCGAGCAACAGATGCTGAAAGCCTCCTCCCTCGCCAGGGGTTTCTTCGACCGCGGTAATCGCGCGCGAGAGATAGAGTTCACCACCTCGTGTGATCGTGATCAGGCCGGCGCCTTCATTTAGGGTCAGGAGCGCCACACCTTCCTGATCCTGCGGTAACAACTGCGCCAGATTGCGTTGCGCGAGTTCTGGGATGTCGATGACATCAAGCAGCGCGCCGGCCTCATACATGAGGTCGACGCGCCTGCGAATGGCGTCATTGCGGCCGACTACCACGTAGACCAGTGCCGTGCGCCCGGGCGCTTGAACAGGCACATCGAAGACATCAATCGTGGCATCGTTGACATGGAAATCGATGAGATCCTTAATGCGCCAACGAAGCGCAGCCTTCATTTCGTCGGATTTCACATCCGGGGCCTCGGTCTGAATCAGCCGGTATTCCCCATCCCCCAGAAGCGTCGTGCAACGTCGCCGCTTCAAGTCATGATCAAGAACAAGACGCGCCAATACCTTTGCGGGCTCGACTCCGGCGAAGGGACGGAACTCGGCGGCGACGACTTTTGCTGGCCTACGGGGCGGCCGGTGCACCTGCACAAAGGAGAGTCCGGACGCATGCATATCGATCCCGGCAAGGTTCCAAGTCTCGCGCTCGCGTCGCAACCGTCCCCACATAATCCCCCCATGCCGCCTGCACTGGTGCCCACGAGCTTAAGCAAGCGCGGGCACAACGGTCAATCTATCTGCGGTGCACAGTATCATGCACAACGGTGAACGTCACCACGGCGGACGCCGCCGAATCGGTTGCATCCTCGCCATGGCCATCGATAGTCCGCCTCTTAAGCGATGCGAGCGATCCGGGGACCGTTGGGCCCTCCAGCTCGCTCGTTGACCCCGACAAAGACCAGCGGCCCTGGCGGTGGGGCCGCTAAATCCCCCCGGTATGATGGAAGGCCGCATGAGCCAAATCCCACATGGGCAAGAACACGCCTAATGCCAGTATGAGAACAAGCACGCCCATAGCCACGACGAGCAAGGGCTCAATCGCGGTACTCAGGTTGCGCAGATCATAATCGACCTCGCGCTCATAGTATTCTGCAACATCGGTCATAAGGGTATCGATGGAGCCGCTTTCCTCACCTACCGAGATCATCTGCAAGACTAGGGGCGGAAAGAGCGCGGTCGCTTGTGCAGTCCGCGTCAAGCTCTCGCCGCGCTCAATGCCGTCGCGCATCTGGAGGATGCGCGCCGCCACGTAGTCGTTGTCGACGGCACGGCTAATGACCGTAAGACCTTGAATGAGCGGTACACCGCTTTTGATCGTAATGGCCAGCGCGCGCGCAAAACGGCCGAGCAAGGCTCGCGAAAAGATCGAGCCCACGACCGGCAGATGGAGGCGCCAATGGTGCCACCGATAACGGCCGCCCGGGGTCCGCGCATAGGCACGAATCGCAAATGCCACGATGACCAGGACGGCGACCACGTCATACCAGTAGGCTACGGTAAACCGCGAGGTCGCCATCAGAATGCGGGTTGCCAAGGGGAGCTTCGCGTGTAGGCCGGTATAGACGTGGGCGAAGGCCGGAATGACGAACATGTTGATAACAAAAGTCGCGATGACGAGCGCGATGATCACGAACAGCGGGTAACGGGTGGCTGATTTGATGCGTTGCTGAGTCTCCTGCTCGCGCTCGAGATAACCCGCCAACTGCAAGAACGACTGGTCGAGCGTGCCGCTCGTCTCGCCGATCTGGATCAGGCTTACGAACAGCGTGGAAAAGACCTTAGGGTGGCGCTTCACGGCCGCTGTAAGGTCGAACCCCGCGTCCAAGGCCTCGTTTATCTGGCCGATCACGGCCGCCAGCGCGCGATTATGGGTCGATTCGCGTAAACCCTTCAAGGCCTGCATGATCGGCACGCCGGCCTTAAACAAGGTGTACATCTGGCGGCAGAATAAAATGAGATCGGTGAGCTCGATCCGCCGGTGGCCGATCTCCCGCATCCAAACGGATTCGGGCTTCGGTGGCGCATCATCGATATCGATCGGGGTAATGCCCAAATTGAAGAGGTGGTTCGCCACCGCGTCGATGGTCGCGGCCTCCATCGCGCCCGCGACCGCCTCGCCACGGCTATTGCGTCCCTTATAACGGAACGTCGCCATCAGCCGACCCCATAGACGGCGCGCAAGGCCTCCTCGGCTGTCGTGATGCCGCGCGCGGCCTGAGCCAAGGCCTCCACGCGCAGCCGGCGATATTGGGGCTGGGCCAGCGCCGCCTTATGGAAGGCCTCCGGATCACGGTTTTGGAGCGCAAACATGAGCGTCTCGTCGATCTCTAGTAGCTCGTAGACCCCGACGCGCCCGCGAAACCCGGTCTGCTGACAAAATGCGCAGCCCCGGCCACGACGCAGCGTCAACGGCGCATCGGGCCCCAATTCGTGGGCAAAAAGCACCTTTTCAGAAGCGGTCGCAGTCGCAGGCTCGCCACAACTCTCGCAGACTCTGCGCACCAGCCGTTGCGCCATCACCCCGCGCAAGGACGCAGCCACGAGATAAGGCTCGGCCCCCATGTCCATGAGCCGCAGGGCGCTGGATACGGCGTCGTGCGTATGAAGGGTCGAAAGAACAAGGTGACCGGTCATCGCCGCGCGCAGACCGATCTCGACAGTCTCGGTATCGCGCATCTCGCCAATCAGGATGATATCGGGATCCTGGCGCAGAAAGGCGCGCAGCACGCGGGCAAAGGTCAGATCGATTTTGCTATTGACCTGCACTTGGTTGACCCCAGGCAGCCGATACTCGACGGGGTCTTCGACCGTCAAAAGCTTGGCAGACGTCGTATTCAATTCCTTTAGCGCGCCATATAGGGTCGTGGTCTTGCCGCTACCCGTGGGGCCGGTCACCAACACAAGGCCGTGTGGTTGATGGATCATGGCCTGCAATCGCACCAGCAAATCGGGCGGCATGCCCAGTCGATCCAGCTCCAGAATCCCATTGGATTGGTTCAAGAGGCGCATGGCCACCGATTCGCCATGTTGCACCGGCACGGTCGACATACGCACATCGATGACCGTTTCGCGAAACCGTACCTGGCAGCGGCCATCCTGAGGAAGTCTGCGCTCCGAGATATCAAGCGCGGCCATGAGCTTTAATCGCGACACCAGGGCCTGGGCGATCTTGCGATCGGCGGTCGTCTGCACGCGCAGTTCCCCATCGATCCGAAAGCGCACCCGGACCTCGCTCTCATCCGGCTCAATATGGATATCAGACGCATTGACCTGGATGGCATCTTCAAAGATGGTCTGTAGGAGCTTCACGACCGGGGCATCGTTGGCCCCTTCGACTGCGACTGGTCCAATCCCCAGATCGACCTCGTAGGCCGCCATCTCCTGCTCGAGCTCCGCGGCGAGCCCGCTGATCTCCTCCGTGCGCCGATAGACGACATCGAGCGCCTTTAAGAGATCGCTTTCCTTGACGACGGCAAGCGCCAACGGCTTTTGGAGCAGGCGCGCGATCTCGTCATGCGCAAAAATATCGATGGGGTCGGCAAGACCTACCAAGACCGCGCTACCCTCATGGCGCAAGGCAATGGCCCGAAACCGGCGGGCGTAGGCCTCAGGGATCAGGCGCACAACCTCGGGGATGAAGGTGTAGCGGCGTAGGTCAACGTACGGAATCTTTAACTGGCGCGAGAGAAAATCGAGCAGGGCATCCTCGGTCAGGTAGCCGTTTTCGATCAAGACGCGCCCCAACCGTCGCCCGCTCTTGCGCTGATCGCTCAAGGCAATCTCCAGTTGCGCCTGCGAGATCACCTTGTGCTCTAGCAACAGATCGCCCAAACGCACCTTGCGTGGTCGGGATACAGCTACGGTTTCGCTCATTGGCCCCTCTCACTGAATACGCGACAGCCACATACTAGGTATAGCAAATGGGTGTTCTGTCTAGGCGCGGGCGCGGGCCCGCACCCGAAAGAACCTCGTGCACCCATCCCACCCGACGTCATTGCTGGGTCCAGCTTTGCAGGCTGTAGGTAATCGGGCCGCCGCCCCGGCCTTGGCCACATCCCCGGCCCGGGCCCCCTCTGCCTCCTCGCCCTCCGCCTCCCTGGGCGGCCTGCACACTATAGAGAACCGTCCAACGCGCGCCTGAAGACGCGCACACTACCGCAGACTGAATCGTATACTGCCGGCAAGCATTCTCGGTGATCGTGACCTGTGCCGGACAATCGGGGTTATCAGCCGGCGGCGGCGCGATCACCGTCCCGGCGGGCCCCGTAGTAAAGAATGGGGGCACTGAGTAATTGGTCTCCAGCCAATACACCCCATACTGGGCACCGCTTTCGGCCGAAATAAAGGCTTGGGCGCCGCTGGTCTGAAGACCTTGCTCGCCGCTCGCCGAACCGTAGAGGAACGCCATAACAGCCAACAGCAAAGACCCGACAATGATCAAAAAGATCAGGGTCAGCAAGATCAGACCCTGCTCGCGGGGAGGGGTGCTAGGACTAGTAGGCATAGGCCGATAACACCCCGTCTATCGCAAATTGTCCCTGACCGCTTGGCCCCGCATACACAAAATCGTAGGGAACAGAATAATACACACTGCTAGCGGACGGGGTACCAAACGGGCACCCGCCCGGCGACCGAAGATCGCCTAGGATCAGGGCACCATTAAGCGACAACTGGCCCCCGGAATACGCATAGCTCTCCAAGATCTGACCATTATAATCCTCGAGCGCGAGCGTGCATGGGTTCAGCACCTGTATCTGATAGGCATTGCGGCTATCCCACTGCATGCGCGACACCACCGGACCGACTGCGGAGGCCAGATCGGCCCCTTGCACACTGGCCAGATAACTATCCACGAGATGCGCGATCAAGGGGGCGGCCACCGCCATCAAGATCGCCGTCAGCACAATGGCGACGACCATCTCGATTAACGTAAAGCCGGCGCTAGGTCGTGTAGGCATGGGCGGTAAACGTCACGGGGGCGCAGGATCCGGTCACACAGGTGACACTGACCGTCACGAGATACTCGTAATATTTCCCGGCGGGGGTCTGTGTTGATGTCTGCGTATAGCTTGCCACCACCTGGTAGGGTCCAAAGGTCTGGTTTAAATTGAACGGCGGGCTCGACTGCACAAATTGGGTGGCGAGCTCTGTCTGTAACAGTTCGGCCTCCATGACCCCTTGACCGACCCAGGTCATGGGGGCCACCTCCATGCCGGCGGCGTTGCGCTGGGTAACATCCCCATACATAGCCATGAACCCCACCGCCAAGATCCCCAAGAGGACGATCGCGGCAATGAGCTCGATCAGGCTAAAACCCCGCGTGCCGCCCTGGCCTGCCCCCAACCCCGCGCGCCGGTTCATGGCGGACACGGGCCTTGGGTCTGGCATTCATAGGTATAGCCCGTCCCGGTGACAAAGACCCGCACGGTAGGGCCCGCACCTGCCACATCAAAAACGGCCGCGGTATTGGGCACGCCGGGACGCGTGAAGGTAACCGCCTGCGGCGTAACCGTCACGCCCGCGGGCAACGGGTCTATCATTCGATGATCGTTTAGGTTTCCTTCGCGTAACCGTCACGCCCGCGGGCAACGGCACGACAAAGCTTGCCGATTGCAGCGTCGGATTGGCAACCGGCGCGCCATTTTGGGTGACCGAAAACGCGGTGCCGGTCACATTCAAAGTAGTGGCGACGCCCTGATTCTGGGCCAAGGCCTCGGCATACCGGGCGGCAGCAAGCAGTTGGTCTGCGGTCGTCTGACCGGTAAACCCTGAGGTATCGATAAGGCGCGGGGCCAGAACTGCGGCGAGAATACCGACCAGCACGAGAACGACTACGATCTCGAGCAACGTGTAACCCGAGATCGTCGTGTCCAAGGTCCTCTGTCGATCACGCCGATGGCGAACCCCCGCCCAAGGGACGGCGGTCCTTCGTAAAGTACCCGTCCGGTGATAGGTAGGCATTAGCGCTTACAAGGATCGGCCCGCGGCACCAAGCCGCGGGCCGATCCCACGCATTAACAGCCGGCGGTCACAGGGGTGGAAGTGGGCGCTACGCCAGCCGCTGACGACGGGACGTAATCCACCTCACAACCCGTAGTCGCCGAGACCGTCGCAAAAGGCGTGGCACTACCGGCGGCGGCATAGGCAAAAGTCGATGCCGCAGGTGCCGTACCCGCGGTAAAGAGAAACGGGAATGACGATGTGGCCGTAGCCGACTCACCCTGCAAAGACAATAAGATCCCCGTAGCCGACCCATCCGGGTAAGCATAGGCGGTTGTGACCGTACTGCCATCCGGCAATGCGACGCTACCTGTCGCGCCAGCCTGTCCCTGCACCTCGGCCAAGGCATGGACCATATCAGCGGCCTCCAAGACCGAGCCGCTCATGCCGTTTACCACCGACACGCGGGCATCCTCGCTCAAACCCATGAACTTCGGCAACGCGACTGCGGCCAAAATACCGAGGATGATGATCACGACCACCAATTCGATCAAGGTAAAGCCTGATTCTTGCTTTTTCATCTCCATGACTCCTTCCTATAATAGTAAGCCCGCACCCAACCCACAAAGATCGGGACCTTTCCCGACTTATGCCGTATGGGCGATCTGCCCTGTAGTCCTGCACAAAGCGTGCCCAGATGAATGAGGGCCCCCGATCGACCGCGCGGAGTGTACCATGGACCCTATCACGAGACCGAGGTTTCGGGCGTCTTCGCGCTAAAGCATAGCCTTTATCGGTGCGCGGTCTAGGCTGTGGGCGCCGAAACCCGCAATTTATTTTCCCCAAAAAACCCGGTAGTCTCGCACATTTCCCGACCAAGCATCAGCCTAAACACACGATTTCAGAATAGCGGGGCTTTAATGTCAGATTCCGGAGTGCGCCTCGACGTCGTCCTCTTTGAGCCTGAAATCCCGCCTAATACCGGCAATATCATAAGGCTCTGTGCCAATACCGGCGCCGCCTTGCATCTCATCGAACCACTTGGATTTATTCTAGAAGATCGGCTCTTGCGACGCGCGGGGCTCGATTATCACGAATGGGTGACGCTCAGCGTCCACCCAAACCTCGAGGCCTTTGTGAGTCGCGTACGCCCCCAGCGCATACTCGCCTTCTCCACCCATGCAACACGGCGCTACTCGGATGTCTCCTATCAAGATGGGGACGCCTTGCTGTTTGGGCCCGAGAGCCGCGGCCTGCCAGCTGATCTCCTGCTGAGCCTGCCCCCTGAACAGCGGCTACGACTCCCGATGCAACCCGGCAATCGCAGCATCAATCTCTCGAATGCCGTGGCCGTGACGGTCTATGAGGCGTGGCGGCAACGAGGGTTTGCCGGTGGCGACTGACTAGAAAGCACGATGCCATGGCCCCATATAGAGGGCAAAGAGAGTCTGGAGAGATTTCATGACGGTAAAACAACTCGTATGCCCGCACTGCGGACAAAAAAATCGCGTTCCCGCCGAGCGATTGGCCCAAAATCCGCAATGCGGCTCGTGCCATAAACCGCTCTTGTCAGGTGCACCCATCCCTGTCGACGAGCACAGCTTCGCTCAATACGTCGGCGGCGATGAGCTGCCCGTGGTGGTCGATTTTTGGGCATCTTGGTGCGGGCCCTGCAAGATGATGGCGCCGGTCTTCGCGCAGGCGGCCGCCGATCTCAAACTGCAGGCCCGCTTCCTCAAGGTCAGTACCGAGGAACAGCAGGGGCTTGCGAGCCGCTATAACATTCGCAGCATCCCAACACTTGCCGTCTTTAAAAATGGCCGCGAAGTCGCGCGCGTAGCGGGTGCCATGGACGCGGGCCGCCTTAAGGCCTGGATTGCGCCTCATCTTTAGAGTGGCCCTCTGACCTAGTGGGTCATCAAGGGGCTATGCGGACATAGATTCACGCCCGCGCGCAATTCGGCGTAAGTCACCACCGAGATGGTGGCATCCCCTTGCCGAAGTCTGGCAACGCATCGCAGAACCGGCGACGGATGGTGCTTTATGATAGCGATGCAAATATTGGTGTCGAGCATATAGAGCGCGGGCTTATTCCGCTTTCGCCGAGGCGTCCTGCCCTATCCAGTCCCGTTCCTGTTCCTCATGAAAGTCACGGCCTTCGACTATAAACGCGGGCTGAACAGGTCGCGCCCATACCCGCGAGCGTCGGCCGATCCACCGGGCGCACGACGAGCGCAAGGCAGGGGCCCATCGGGGAACATGTCGGCTGGTAGGTGAAAGTGCCGAGACGGCCTCAATGGGGTATGCTCCGCGCATGTGGCTGCCCTTAAATCGCCTGCAAAGAAAAGTCTTGGTCGTCATTCTTACGATCGTCGTCGTTCCGATGCTGGGCGCCGGCATGATCACCGCGCAGTGGATCTCTTCGCGCTTCGAGCATCGCTTGGAGCAATGGATCATTGAGGCCGCGCACGTCGATCGCATTTGGCTTAAAGGCTACCAAAACGACGCTGTCATGCTAGGCCGCGGGCTAGCGGAAAGCGCCCGCTATAAAGAGGCCCTGGCCCATGGCCACGCTACTCCTCCCAAACCATGGCTACGCATTAGCCGCCGGCTCGGCTTGCGACTCATTCAGGTCTTTGGCCCCCATGGTCGGCTCCTCTACTCGTCGAGTAGCCTGCGGATCGCCGGCTACTGGAATCCGGCCAAACACCAGGCGGTGTTGCGTGTCATCGACCGCCATCGCGACATCCTCGCCGCAGTCGGCGTGACCGCAGTCACCGTGCCCCAGCGCGGGGTCTATCACATAGTGCTAGGCGGCCTGCTCAATCGCCACTTCATCAAAGAGCTCTCTCAGATCACCGGGCTCGACACCAAGCTCTACTACCGAGCTGGCGGAACGCGCTACCTTGACGTCCTCTCGCAGCCCGACCACGCCATCGCCCTCACCGGCTTATCGCAAGGCACTATGCGCCGCCTGCTCAGTCGCCGCTCCGATTATGATGTCCATGCCGATACCGATCGCTTTCGCGGACTCTACACCCCGATCGCCGATTCGTCGGGCCACGTCGAGGCCTTGGTCTTCAACGGCCTAAAGCGCGGCGGGGTCGATGCCTTTATTGCCAATCGCGGCGCGCTCTTTTTGGCGATCTCGATAGCCGGCATCCTGATAGGCGGCCTCACTGGGCTGTTACTGAGCCGCATTGTCATTCGCCCTGTAGAGCACCTCCGCAATGCCGTCATGAGCCTGGCGGGCCAAGACTTCGATGCCAAGGTGCCGGTTTACGCAGATGATGAACTCGGGGACCTGGGTCGCGCCTTCAACGCGATGGCGCTACGCCTGCGCGAGGCCCGTGATGAACAGCAGCAACGGTCCCGAGAGGACAAATTGGTTGCCCTGGGCAAACTCTCGGCGGCGCTGGCCCACGAGATTCGCAACCCCATAGGGGTCATTTCGGCAGCGGCCATACTGCTCGATAAACCAGGCCAGGAAGAGACCAAGCAAACGGAATTGAAACGCATGATTCGCGAGGAGAGCGCCCGGGTCGCGGCCCTGACCGGGGACTTTCTGAAGCTCTCGCGCAATCGGCCGCCCGCCGTGAGCATCCTAGACCCCCGCGAGCCCCTCAAGCGGGCGCTCGCGGGCGTTTTGGCGGTCCACCCCGACATTCAGGTCACCGAGACCCTACTCCATGGATCCGCGCGCATAATGGCCGATGGCGAACTGCTGCAACAAGCCTTCACCAACTTGTTAACGAATGCCGCTGAGGCCTGCGTTGGTAAAACCGGCCGCATCGTCCTTTCATCGGCCGTAGTGAACGACCAGATGGTGCTCGAGATCGAAGACAACGGGGCCGGAATCGATGCCGGCATCATGCCGCGGCTCTTTGAGCCCTTCTTTACCACCAAGACTCATGGCACGGGGCTTGGTCTGTCGATTGCCGCCGCCTTGGTGGAGGCGAACGGGGGCACCCTGACAGCAGAGGCCAGGGATCAGGGTGGCGCGCGCTTTGTGATGCGATTCCCGATTCTCAGGTCAAACCCCCAAACGATGCCGGACGCAGACGGTCATATATCATAAGCACGCAGGCCCATAACGCCCTGCGTGCTACCTTAAAGCTACCAGACGACACCACCAGCGGCTGAAAGCGTCCCGTGACAGCCCGGCTGGGCTAGCGCAGTGAGGATCAAGGGAGCATGAAGAACACCATTCTGATCGTAGACGATGAGGCCAATATGCAGGCGCTCATACGCATGATACTCGAAGGCGCAGGCTACGCCGTGATCAACAGCGAACGGGGCGAGACCGCGCTGCCGCATCTCCAGAATCTCGCTATTGATGTCATTTTGTCGGATTTGCGCATGCCCGGCATGGGTGGCGAGGAATTCATACGCAGGGCGCGAATCGAACGGCCGGACGTGCCCGTCATCGTAATTACCGCGCATGGGACCATCAGTTCCGCGGTCTCCAGTATCCATGCCGGGGCCGCTGACTATTTGACGAAGCCTTTCGAGCCGGAGGCTTTAGAGATTGCCGTCCATAATGCCTTAAAGCTTCGGCGTATCCTGCAGGAAAACCAGCGCCTCAGAGCCGCTGTCCAATACAACGCCCGCCACCACCACACCTTGGTGGGACGGAGCGATGCGCTAAAGCGCCTCCAGACCGAAATTGGGCGGGTCGCGTCTGTTAAAACTAACATCCTCATCACCGGAGAATCGGGGACTGGCAAGGAGCTTGTGGCACGTTCCATCCACGAATCCGGTAACCGTCGTGATCACCCGTGGGTGGCAATCAATTGTTCCGCCATTCCACGCGACCTACTCGAAAGCGAACTCTTCGGATTCGTGAAGGGCGCCTTTAGCGGGGCGACCCAAAACCGCACGGGTCGCATAGAGCAGGCGCAGGGCGGAACACTCTTCTTAGACGAAATCGGGGACCTCGACATTGAGTTGCAGGCCAAGCTTCTGCGCGTCTTGCAGGAGCGCGAATTCTCGCCGCTTGGCTCCAACCAGGTCCGCGCGATGGACGTGCGCATCATTACAGCCACCAACCACGATCTGCGCGCCCTCGTAAGCGAGGGACGCTTTCGTGAGGACCTTTTTTATCGGCTGGACGTCTACAACATCCACGTTCCCCCCCTACGCGCGCGGATCGCGGATATCCCGCTTCTGGCCGCAGCCTTTCTTAAAGAGTTGGCCACCGATATGGGGGCATCGGCGCATGGTTTTACCGACGAAGCGCTTACCGCCCTGACCCAATATTCCTGGCCTGGCAATATTCGGGAGTTGCGCAACGCCGTCGAGCGCGCGCTGCTCACCGCGACCGGCGCTTTGGTCGAACGAGACGATCTCCCCAGTAGCCTCGTTCATCCCCGACTGCCGAGCGGCCCGACCACGCAACCTCTCGATGGTCCAAACGGGCATCTCGACGACTGGCTAGAACAACTGGAGCGTGACGCCATCCTTCAGGCCCTCAAGGCCTGTGGTGGCGTTCAAGCGCGGGCCGCCGAAGCACTGGGGATCGCCGAGCGCAGCCTTTGGCACCGCCTAAAGAAATACGCCATTCGCCTCCAACGCACGCCAAGTTAGAGCGTTCATCGATCCCAGGAGCAATTAACCGATGCTGGATTGGTATGCAGATATGCCGATACTTATTCATTATGAGTAAAGCATACCGCATGGGCGAGTTCGCAAAACGTATCGGCAGGTCTGCCCAGACGGTTCGACGATGGGAGCGCGAAGGCAAGCTGGTTGCCAAGCGCCTTCCGTCTGGGCATCGCGCTTTCGACGAACCGGATGGGCGACACATGGTGGGTGGAGCACCCGAAAAGCGGCTAACAATCGTTTATTGCCGTGTAAGCAGTACTGGGCAAAAGGACGATCTGGCCTCACAGGTTGACGCTATGGCAGCCTATTGTCGGGGTGCGGGTATTGCCGTGGACGAATGGGTCCAGGAAATGGGCGGCGGCATGAACTTTAAGCACAAGCGTTTCCTTAATATCCTGGATCGCATTCAACGCGGTGAAGTCGGGAAGTTGCTGGTGGCGCACAAAGATCGACTGACGCGGTTCGGGTATGACCTCATTGGACATCTGGCCACTGAAAATGGCTGTGAAATCGTGGTTGTCAACCAAAACTCCCTGTCTCCGCAACAGGAAATGGTCGAAGACTTACTCTCGATTGTGCATACCTTCAGTCGCCGGTTATATGGAATGCGGAAATGCAAGAAACAGTTGCGGGAAGATTATCCGGAATACAGAGTGACCGAACCCAAGGAACTGTTGCAATGATCACCGTTACCCGCACATTACCGGCTGACGTTCCCGATGTTCTGCACTCTATCTGCAAAGCGATGGGCATTGTCCGGGCCGACATCTGGCGGCGTTATGGGGCTTTGGGGACTGTGGGCAAATCAGCCAACGATGTTCGCAAGCCTAAAGGGCGGAACTGGCGATGCCAAGCCTGTGGATTTGAAGGCCACAGGGACATCGTGGGCGCGGTCAACATGCACCCTATCGCCGATGGTCAAGTGGTGCCGTTTCCTAAACGCATCACGTATCTCCGTCCGGGAAGTCGCCGACGGAGTAGTAGCCCGGACACGGGCCACCGACTGGATTCGTCTAGTCGGCGTTGTCTTGCCGAAGCACGGAATCAAGCGCCGCAGGATGTGTGTGCGGGCTCTCTGGAGCATGCCCATGAACCGTGTTACTCGATAAGAAGCTTACCCGCTTTAGCGGGTTGAGGGTGTCACCAGGATACCGGGTAGATGAGAATCAGGCTACCCGACAGATGCGCACGTCGCCTCATCTACACAAACCAGCGCGCGGCGTGTGTGGCGTCCGTGCAGAAGTGCCTCGATGGCGAGATCCAGTTCCCGGCGGTTTATGGCCCGGTGAAGGAGCGCAAAATCACGCGGCCGCCATACCGTAGCCAGGCGCTGCCAAATATCCTCACGCACGGCCATGGGGCAAAGAACGGAATCGATCCCCAGGAGTTTGATGCCGCGTAATATGAAGGGAAACACCGAACTGTGCAGCTGCGTCCCGCCGACCATGCCGCAAGTCGCAACCGCGCCACCGTATCCTACGCCTTTCAGGGCATGCGCCAGGGTAGCCCCGCCCACCGTATCGATCACCGCCTGCCAGCGGGCCTTGTGAAGCGGCCTATCCGTGCCCTCCGCACCGTTGTTGCCGTCTTCGACGCGCGCGGCGCCCAAGGCCAGCAAATAGGGTTCCTCTTCGGTCTTTCGCGTCTGCGCCACGACCCGAAACCCGAGCTGAGAAAGCAGCATAACAGCGATGCTGCCGACGCCGCCGGTCGCCCCGGTCACTAGGACCTCGCCACGCTGTGGATCGGTGTCGTGATGGAGAAGGGCATCGACTGCCAAGGCGGCCGTGAAGCCCGCAGTCCCGAGGACCATACTTTCCTTGGCCGTAAGACCCTGCGGGATCGGCAGTATCCACTCGCGCGGCACCCGCACATAGTCCCCATAACCGCCCCACACCTCCGTGCCCAGACCGAAACCTGTGACGAGAACTGCGCCGGCGGAATGCTCTTCGTCGACAATAGTGCCGGCCGCATCGATGCCCGGCACGTGCGGCAAGGTCTTGACGACTCCGGGTTCACCACGGGCCGCCAGGGCATCCTTGTAATTGAGACTCGAGAATTGCACTCGAATTAGCGTGCCAGCCGACCCCAAATCCGAGAGACTTCGCGAAGCGAGCCCGTGCACGAGAACTCCGTGCTGATCCCTATTCACAACGTAGGCGGTAAAAGCCTGCATCAGATCTGCTTTTTTTAATTAGGGGCCGTCTTAATTAGGGGCCGTCGACCGCCTAGGGCAGTCGGCGCACGCCCTGTTGAGTGCCGAGCAGTAATATATCGGCGCCACGACGCGCGAACAGGCCGTTTGTCACAACACCCGTAATGTTATTGAGTCGTTCTTCAAGCGCTGCCGGATCAAGGATCTTTAACCCATGGACATCGAGGATCACGTTACCGTTATCCGTCTGAAATCCCTGACGCAAGACCGGCTCGCCCCCTAAGGCCACGATCTCGCGCGCCACAAGGCTTCGCGCCATCGGGATCACCTCGATGGGTAAAGGGAAGTGTCCAAGCACGTCAACGAGCTTACCTTCGTCCGCGATACACACAAAACTGCGACTCGCGGCCGCGACGATCTTCTCGCGCGTCAGCGCGCCGCCACCGCCCTTAATCAGCGCTCGGTGAATGGTTGCCTCGTCGGCGCCATCGACATAGACGGTGAGGCTGCCCACTTCATTTAAATCAAACACGGGAATGCCGTGTTTCTTCAGGCGCTCGGCCGTGGCAATCGAACTTGCCACGGCACCATCGAGCCGTCCCTTGATGGTCGCTAAGCAATCAATAAAGTGGTTCGCGGTGCTCCCGGTGCCGACACCAATCACGCCCCCTACGGGCACGAACTCCAAAGCCGCTTGGGCGGCCGCCTTCTTCATGTCATCTTGAGTCATGGCGGCAGGATACCCCGCCTTTATCGCGAATAAAAGACCAAAACCGAGCCCGCATAAGGCAGTTTGGCGGCCCGCCCGACACGCCGACACGCCAGCTGCGGATGACAAGCTATGGGCCTGGTAGTCCCGCCCAAGGGCGTCTGTTAAACTGAAGCACCTTCAGGCCGAGCGCATGACCCGCAACTATCTCAAACGCATTCTCAGTTCTCGCGTCTATGACGTCGCTATCGAAAGCCCGCTCTCGGTAGCGGCTGGGCTGTCGCGACGCCTGGGCCGCACCGTTTTGTTGAAGCGCGAGGACATGCAGCCCGTCTTTTCCTTTAAGCTCCGTGGCGCTTATAACAAAATTGCCAATCTTTCCCTCGAGGAACGCGCCCTTGGGGTCATTACCGCATCGGCGGGAAATCACGCCCAGGGCGTCGCGCTCGCGGCCCGCCGTCTGGGCATCCGCGCGATCATCGTCATGCCCGCCATCGCACCCCAAATCAAGGTCGATGCCGTACGAGAACTAGGCGGCGAAGTCGTCCTGTTCGGCGAAAACTATGATGCTGCCTATGCGCACGCCCGGCACTTGAGCACGGAGCAGAAACTGCCGTTTATCCATCCCTATGATGATCCGGACGTGATCGCCGGCCAAGGCACGGTCGGAATGGAAATCCTGAAACAACACCCCGCCGATATCGAGGCGATTTTTGTGCCGGTGGGCGGTGGTGGCCTCATCGCAGGTATCGCCGCCTACATCAAGGCCCTGCGCCCCGCCACCCGCATCATCGGCGTCGAACCGGTGGACGCCGATGCGCTGGCGCGCTCGCTCAAATCCGGGTCGCGCGTGATGCTCGATCGGGTCGGCACGTTTGCCGATGGCGTCGCGGTCCGGCAAGTCGGACGCGAGCCCTTTCGGATTGCGCGCCGACTGGTGGATGACGTGCTGGTAGTCAGCAACGATGCCATCTGCGCGGCCATAAAAGATATCTTTGAAGACACCCGGTCGATCGTGGAGCCGTCCGGAGCATTGGCCGTGGCCGGCCTGAAGGCCTATGCGGCGGCTAACACCACCGGCGGAACCTTGGTCGCCATAGCGTCTGGCGCCAACATGAATTTCGACCGGCTGCGCCATGTCGCCGAACGCGCCGAGATCGGGGAACGGCGGGAGATCCTCTTTGCGTCCACGATTCCCGAAACGCCCGGCAGTTTTCGGAAGTTTTGCTCGCTGATCGGCCAGCGCAACATCACTGAATTCAACTACCGATACGCGGATAAACGGATTGCGCATGTGTTTGTGGGTATCCAAATAGCGGGGGGTAGCAGCAGCCATGACCTCTTTGCGGCGCTGACACAAGCCGGCTATGAGATCCTCGACCTCACCGACAACGAGATGGCCAAGCTCCATATCCGCCATCTCGTCGGCGGCCGGTGCCCGATCGACGATGAGCTGATCTACCGCTTTGAATTCCCGGATCGGCCGGGCGCCTTGATGGGTTTTCTGAATGCGATGAGCGAGACCTGGAATATCAGCCTCTTTCATTACCGCAACCATGGCGCCGACTACGGTCGCGTCCTAGTCGGCATGGAGGTGCCGCCGGACGAACGCGAGCGACTGCCCGCATTCCTGGAGACACTCGGGTTCGACTACCAAGACGAGACCGGCAACGCCGCATACCAGCTGTTCCTGCGCTAGGCCAGCACACAGCGAGCCCGGCGTCCACCACTGAGCTAAGTAGCTCAGGCGTCCCCTTCTCAGGAGCTGCGGGCCGCCAAGGCCTCGTCGTTAAAGGCCCCGTCTATGGCGTGAACCGTGGCCTCCATCCGGCGCAGATCGGTCACCGGTGCGTTATCACCCATAGCACGCAAACGTAGCGGGCCCAACGAGGTAGTCGCCTCCGCGCGCGTAACCAGGGCATCGGCGGACGCTCCGGCCACACCGCCTGCGATCGCCGCTATGATTTCGCCTGCCAGGATGTCCTTGTGGGTCTTGGCGGCAGCCTTTTGCAGAGTCTCCTCATATGTGCCGTCCCATATTTCGTAACCCGAGTTCTCGTTTAGATAGACCAACAGTTCACGAAGTGTCATGCGCGCCTCTCGATAATTAGCCCGCAATCAAACCATCGCGGAGATTCACGTGGCATGATTCCTGGACCCGTTCGAAATAGTACATGAGATCGATAGGGAGCGTTACCCCATCCAAAAGCTGAAGAGGGAAGAGATCCGCCGTCAACAGGATGTCGGCGGCGGACAGATCCCCGGCATAGAATCTATGCCGGGCCACATAAGCGCCCAACGCCTTCAGGTGCGTCAGGGAGTCTAGCTGGGCATAGGCGGCGTAACGATCATTCGCCAAGCTCTCCAGGCTCGCGCCAAACCGCGTCTGCACGGTGGCCTTGTAGGACGCCAAGTGAGCATCGTTATCCCCAATGCCGAGATAGGCCGGGCGTACCGGGGCGTGGAGCCGCGCCAGTATCTCGTCTGCGCTGGTGCGCCAATCGCACAAAAACTCCCACTGCCCCGCCGCTAAAGGGGCGAAGAGACTCAAGGCAGGCACCCTTCGATCGATCTCTTGCAAAAGATCGGCACGGCCCGCGTCGATATGGCCGTCGTCCCAACAGACGACCGGGACCGATCGCGCCACACCCAGATCAAAGAATGTCTCGTCGTCATCGTAGTCAGGGACGATAAGCTGATAGGTGACGGACTTAAAAGAGAGCGCCAGACGGATTCGCTCCGAGGCCGCCTCGAACCAAAAATGATAGAGCTTCATGGCCGCGCCGCAAGGCCCCGAATAATATGCCACTCATCATCCGTAACGGGCAGAACCGAGAGCCGGTTGCCACGTGCGAGCAGGCGCATCCCCACAAGCATCGGACAGGCCTTCAGGTCGGCGAGCGTAAGCGGTCTCGGGTAGCGTTCTCGGAAGGCCACATCGACCATTGACCAAATCGGCTTCGCTACCGTGGATCGGGGGTCGTAGTGATGGTCGTTCGGATCCAAGGCCGTAAGGTCCGGATGGTGCTCACCGACGATCTCGACCTCGCCGACAATGGCGGGTATGGCGCAACTCGAGTGATAAAAGAACGCGCGATCACCACGCGCCATGGTGCGCATAAAGTTCCGGGCCTGAAAATTGCGCACCCCGTCCCAAGGCTCTGGACGACCCCTTGCGATAAGATCGTCAAGCGAAAATGAGCTGGGTTCGCTCTTGAAGAGCCAATACCGCATCAATCCTCGCGCAAGCTCACGCGCTGGATACTACGACTGCGGCCGGTCTTTCCATCAATGTCGATCACGACACCACACAAGGTTGCCGGCCCTTCGGCCACCTCTAAGCGTTCGGGCAATTTCTGGACCATGCGCCTCAAGACCTTGTCCTTGTTCATGCCGATAACAGAATCATAGCAACCGGTCATACCGACATCGGAAATATAGGCGGTACCGCCCGGGAGAACGCGCTCATCGGCCGTCGGGACGTGAGTGTGCGTGCCGACCACCGCACTTACCAGGCCATCCAAAAACCAGCCCATGGCCATCTTTTCGCTGGTCGCCTCCGCATGGCAATCCACCAATACCACCTTGATATGGGGAGGCTTGGTAGCCAGCGTCGTCTTCGCGCAAGTGAACGGACAATCGAGGGTCGGGTGCATAAATGCGGTCCCCATGACGTTAAGAACGGCGAACGGTTCGCCTTGGGCAGTCTGCCCAACGTACCAGCCGCTCCCCGGGGTGCCAGCGGGGTAGTTGTGGGGGCGCAGCAAGCGGGGTTCCTGGGCCACGAGATCCAAGGCCCCGCGCTTGTCGAAGATATGGTTGCCACTACTGAGCACATCGATCTTGTGGGCAAGACACTCACGCAAGATCTTGTCTGTCACCCCAAAGCCACCCGCGGCGTTTTCGATATTGACAACGACCGCGTCGAGCTTAAAACGCTCGCGCAGGACGGGGAGCCGGCCTAACAGAACCCGCCGCCCCGCCTCACCGACCACATCCCCCACGAACAGCAGATTCATAACCTTCTCCGGGTGCGATAGACCCTCTTTTCTGTCAGGATCGCATGCAGACGGACATCATGGGGATCGTTCGGCAATTTTGCCACCCGCTGACACTCGAACGCCACACCGATCAGGTGGGGTTTTATGTGCTTCTTACGGGATAAAAAAGCGAACGTGCGGTCATAGTGACCCCCTCCCTGACCCAACCTCGATCCGCGCAGATCAAAGCCCAAGAGCGGAACCAAAACCGCATCCAACTGAACCCCTTGCAGCTTAAGTCCCCACCGTGGCTCCATTATGCCATGGGTGTTACGGGCAAGCGACGATCGCCAGGGGCGAAACACAAGCGGAGAATTCGGCTGCTTGCTGACAATGGGCAAGTAAACCACGCAGCCCGAGCGCGCAAGCGCATACATGAGCGGCCGGGGATCGATCTCGGAACCGTGAGGCAAGTAGGCACCAACCCGCTTTGCGTGCCGGAGCAACAAACGCCCGCGCCGGGCTACACGTAACGCCCCGTTGCGACGCGCAGACGGCCGCACGCCTCTGCGGCACTCGCGCAACGCACGCCGCAGGCTCGGTTTCTCATGGGCCATGGGGACTGCACAACAAAATAGAGGCGCCCTCCACCTGTGCCGTAACCGTTCTTTGCCTCGAACCAAAGGTTCAAATGGGACACGTCCAAGTACTTCAGGCTTTCCGCTCGAGGCGGACATGCACAACAGCACCCAAGATCGCAGTTCCCGAGGCGAGAGTTAGGTTCAAGGGACACGGAACGGTTACGAACACCGCAGGGGGCGCCAAACCTGTAAACGACCTACAAAGGCCGCTCCTTTAACTCTTCTCGCAAAACTCCTCTCGCAAAACTCCATCTACTCTGTCGGAAAGCGCGCAAATGCGCTTATTCCACTCCTCCGACGACAACGCCGACCGCTCCCGCAATCGAAGAAGCTCGTAGGCCATATTCAAAGCCGCCATGACGGCGTTGCGCTCAACAGCCACCGGCCTATCAGCACGCTGCCCCTCTTGCATGCGGGCATCCAGATAACGCGCCGCCTTTACCAGGGCATCGCGTTCCTCCTTGGGGCACGCGACCGTAAATTCTTTACCTAGCACCGAGATATGGATCGTTTCTTTGTCTGCCGCCATCACCGACTCTCGCGGGCAATAGCGGCAACGCGACCGATCATCTCCTCTACGCGCGTCCGCGCCGCGCGCGTCCGCTCGTTTAGGCGCACATACTCAGCAGACAATGCCTGGTGACGCGCTCGCCACGCCGCATTCTCCTCCTGAAGTCGCCGACACATGGCAACCAAGTCCTCGACCCGACGCTCTAACTTTACCAGCGCGTCCACGTCGAAAAGGGGTTCGCCGCTCATGGGTTCACTATAGAACTCGGGCGGGCCGTGGTCAACGCCCGCCCTGCGGGGTTTGCCGAAACCGATGGGTGGCAAGACCGGCGCGTCAAGGTAGAATGCGCGGATGGACTATGACCTCTCTTTTGACGCAACGGCCCGGACCCTGGAATCTGCCGGGATATCGGTTAATCCCGCAGAGGCGCACGGCATCCTGACGGGGCTGGTTTGCGCGGGCAACGCAGACGCAGAGGTGGCCCTTTCGGCCTTGGGCGACCCCGGTGATTTCCCAGAGCTTAGGGATTATGTCACCGCGACACACGACCAGTTATCCCGTGGTCTTGGCGAGGCTGGGCTTGAGTTCGAGCCCTTACTACCAGACGAGGACTTACCCGCCGCCCAGCGTAGCCGGGCGCTTACACAATGGTGCAGTGGTTTTAACACGGGCTTTCATTTTCGTGGGACTGACGACACCGCGGGCTACTCGGAAACAGCGACTGAGGCATTGGCGGATATAGCCGAATTAGCGGACGCAAGCGGGACTGTGAGTGAGCCGGATCTAATCGAGATCATCGAGTACCTGCGGGTAGCCATCCAGCTGATCTACGAAGAGACCGCCGACAAGGCCGCCTAACGGTGTTTGTGGCACAAGGCCCCCTCCGCAAAGGGTGGCCATGGCCAGAGGCCCGATCCTTATTCCAGCACCGGGGCTCCTTGGTTGATCGATAAACATATCGCCCAAACGCCATGGCGCGGACGCCGACTTCGGGCATAATAGCGGCATGGACAAAAACCCCTTCAAGCGTCGGCGTGCGGAATTCATGGCCCTCATGGGCGAGGGCGTGGCTGTTATCCCCACGGCCCCTGTCCACAACCGCAACGGCGACGTCGACTTCCTTTTCCGGCCCGATAGCGACTTTTACTATTTGACGCACTTTCCGGAGCCAGAGGCCGTGGCGGTCTTGATTCCAGGACGGCCGCAAGGGGAGTTTCTTCTTTTTTGTCGCGAGCGCGACCTCGACAAGGAACAATGGGAGGGCTCGCACGCAGGCCAAGAGGGGGCCGTTGCGACCTATGGAGCGGACGACAGCTTTCCTATCGACGACATCGACGACATCCTCCCCGGTCTGCTCGAGAACCGACAACGCGTGTATTACAGCATGGGTCGCCACTCGGAATTCGATGGCCGCGTCCTAGACTGGGTCAATGAGGTTCGCAGCAAGTCCCGCGCTGGGGTGACAGCGCCTGGGGAGTTTGTCGACCCAAACTACCTGCTGCACGAGATGCGTCTCGTAAAGAGGCCTGAGGAAATCGCGCTTATGCGCCGGGCAGCGACAGTGGCCGGGGAAGGACATTTGCGTGCCATCAGGGCATGCGCGCCGGGGCTTCGCGAATACGAGTTGGAGGCCGAACTCCTCTACGCCTTCCGCAAGGGCGGTTCGGAATATCCTTCTTATCCGCCGATTGTCGCAAGCGGCGCCAACGCCTGCACCCTGCACTACACGGCAAACAACGCCCCCCTCAAAGCCGGGGCGCTGGTGTTGATCGACGCCGGCTGCGAAATCGACGGCTATGCATCGGACATCACCAGAACATTTCCGGTAGGACCACGATTCAGTTCCGAACAGCGCGCGCTCTACGACATTGTGCTCGCCGCACACAAAGCGGCGGTCGCACACATCGGGCCTGGCCAAGAATGGCCAAACGCCCACGAGGCCGCGGTGAAGGTGCTGACGCAGGGCTTGGTCGACTTGAAGTTGCTTGAAGGATCGGTCGATGGGCTTATTGAGAGCGGCGGCTATAAACGATTTTACATGCACCGAACCGGCCACTGGCTCGGCCTCGACGTGCACGATGTCGGTGACTACCGGGTGGCAGACATGCCGCGAGTCCTTGAGCCGGGCATGGTAACGACCGTGGAGCCCGGTTTATATATCAAGGCCGCCGATGACATCCCCAAGGCCTTCCGCAATATCGGCATCCGGATCGAAGATGACGTGCTCGTAACCAAGACCGACTATGAAATCTTGAGTCACGCCGTCCCAAGGCGCGCGGAAGATATCGAGGCGTTGCGCGCAGAATGCCTGTAAGTCGAGGTTCCTACGACATCGTCATCTGTGGCGGCGGCTTGGTCGGAACAAGCCTTGCGTTAAGTCTCGCGCACTTGCCGCTTACCGTGTGCCTCGTCGACCCGGCACCGACCGCCCCGCCTCGCCACAAAGATGATCGCACGTTCACCATTGCGCAGGGATCAAAGCGTACCCTGACAAGCCTCGGTGTATGGCCCTTACTCCCTAGCGACAGCTTCCACCCGATAAGCGAAATCGAGGTCTCCGATTGCATGGGGCGCTTTGGTCTCACTCATATCGATGCCCACGAACTGGAGACGGAGGCGCTTGGATTTGTCGTCGAGAACTCGGCTTTGCTCGGAGCCTTGTACGTGGCGCTAGAAACGACCAAGGTCACGGTCCGAACGGGGCACTTTACGGACATCGATCAACACACGAACTCGGTAACCGTCACGATCGCCGAGGCCGATGGCCCGCACCAGCTATCCTGCCGTTTACTCGTTGGTGCCGACGGCACAAACTCGGCGGTGCGCACGACATGCGCCATTCCAGTCACCCGTCATGACTATAATCGCGAGGCCCTAGTCACCAACTGCCGGGTCTCTGCGCCAAGACCGCACACCGCATTCGAGCGATTCGCGGAACAAGGGCCGATTGCCGCGCTCCCGCTCGGCGATGACCGCTATACGTTTGTGATCAGTCGCATAGACGCCAAGCTATGGCAGGACCTGAGCGAGGCCGACTTTCTTGTGCAATTGCAAGCGGCGTTCGGCAATCGGTTGGGCCGGCTCCTTGATGCGAGCGCACGCCTACGCTTCCCCTTGATCCTCCAACAGGCCCCCAACCCCGCGGCCGAGCGCGTAGTCATCATCGGCAACGCCGCCCATACCTTGCACCCGGTGGCGGGACAGGGGTTCAATTTGGGCCTGCGGGATGTCGCGGCCCTCGCCGATCGGATTGCCGACGCTTATCGAAGGCATGAGGATTTTGGCAGCCGGGCGCACCTCGATGCCTACGTAAAAGGACGCGCGCGCGACACGGCGAACACCATCCGTTTCACCGATAGCTTGGTGCGAATATTCGGCTACGGCGCGGGCCCGCTGGTAGTGGCCCGCAACGTTGCCTTGACCCTAGTGGACTGCCTGCCCGGAATAAAGCGGGCCTTGGGACAACGGACTATGGGACTGAAAGGTCCACTACCGAGACTGATGCGAGGACTGAAGCCATGATACGTCTCGACAATGAGCGCGATGTCATTATCGTCGGTGCGGGCGCGGTTGGCTCGGCACTTTGTTATGCCCTGGCCTTACGGGGACTTACGGTTGCCATGGTCGATGCGCAACCGGCGCACACGGAACCTAGCGTGCGCACCAGTGCACTCACAAACGCCTCTTGCCAGTGGCTTTCGACGCTCGGCCTCTGGCCCCATGGCGACCTGAAGGTCGCCCCGATGAGCGGCCTTCAGATCCTAAATGGAAATGGTCGGGGCCGGCTTCGGTTTGACAGTGCGGATCTCGGCCTGGAGAACCTGGGCGTGATCGTAGACCATGCCGCCTTCGAGACCCTGCTCCGGTCCCGGGCGCGAACCGCTCCGGGCGCGCAATGGCACAACGAGGCCGCAAGACACGTATCCTTGCACCATGCGCATACGGAGGTAGTCTTGGCGAGCGGCCGCAGCCTTCGGGCACCGCTACTCATAGCCGCTGATGGGGCACACTCCATCGTGCGCGATCAACTCGGCGTTTCCGTATGGCGACACGACTACGGACAAACAGCGATCTGCGCCAACATCCAGCTAGGGTGCAGCCATGACGGCGTAGCCTGGCAACGATTCCTGGCAACCGGACCGCTCGCCCTTTTACCCCTTCCGGATCCGACCCAATCGTCGCTCATTTGGTCGACTGCGAATCTCGAGGCGGAGCAGCTACGAGAGCTGTCAGAACGCGATTTTAACGATACCCTCACGCAGGCCTTCGGAGCCGACCTCGGCACACTCCAAATTTTGAGTCCGCGCGCGTACTTCCCGCTCATGGCCGCGCACGCCGAACAATATGTGGGTTCGCGTTTCGCCCTGATTGGGGACGCGGCGCACCGCGTCCATCCGTTGGCAGGCCAGGGAGTCAACTTGGGTTTTGCCGATGCCCAGACACTGGTGCAGACCCTTCTCGACGGTCGTGCAAAGGGCACCGATCTCGGCAGCCGTCGTCTATTGCGACAATACGAGCGGTCCCGTAAAGGCGCTAATCTCGGGATGTTGCTGGCCACCGATGTTCTCAACCGCGCCTTTCGCCATCGAAGCCCCTGGAGCGAGGAACTTCTCACCATGGGTCTCAATATCACTCAGACCTTAAACCCGCTGAAGGCCTTTTTTATGAACCAAGCTGGCGCCCAGCCCCAGCATCAGTGACTTATGGGCGCCTTGGGAGCAGAACGCCGCTCTCGCCGTGGACGCGGCCTTTAATCGGCGGGTTTCCGCTCTCGGCGATCCGAACCGACCGCACTGCCTAGTCGTACTGGAGTGCCCGCCCTCAGGCGAGGCCGGCGTCCTAAGTTCACCTAAAGCGGTCCGCCGAACCTGCAACATCCAAAGTGGGACCTGAATCAACCGGCCAACATACGATGGCGCTTATCGATGCAACCTCAGCAAATCGAAGCATATAATCCTGGTATCTTCTCATTGGTCTGTTCCCGTGACGCTGTGGAATAACGCGATCGCGCGCTCGTAGTTATCGCTCGACACCTTCCGCTACTCGTTCTGCTTGATCGTTTTTTGAAAGGCCCGCGCATGCCCGCCCTTCAAAATGGAGGTCTCCATTACCCACAAGGGTACGCTCGGAAATCGGTTGGTCGGCCAGCTGGTACGGGCGGGATAGTGGCGGTGTCGAGCATAGGTCTTCGGCGCTGGATCAGACTGAGAGAGATTGCGAGTCGGGGGCCTTTCGTGTCCCCTGAACGACCCGTTGATCAGCGCAGAAAATGAACTCTATGGATCCTATGCTCGGCCGCCGGCATGAAGTGTTATTTTGAAGTCGCTTCTTTGGCAAACATCGCCAGCGCATGGCTCACTTTGGCAACCGCCGCACCGCAATGTCTCATATGATGGCGCTTGGCCATGTATTTTGGGCTGTTATACAAGTACCACACCCGCCCTCTAGCATCTTCCATAATCAAGGCCTTTTGTGGCAGGTCGATACCCATGCTCTGGCTGCACTGCATTAACGGCGTGCCGACCTTCGGGTTGCCAAAAATCACGAGCTCGGTCGGACGCAACTTCAATCCCACTCTCGCCGCACCCGCCGTATGATCCACCGTGAGAAATACCGTCATACCCTTGGCCTTCAGATTGCTGATCAGGCGAGCCTCCGTAGTCTTTACGCTATAAGCGCTCCTGATCTTGATTATGCCGTTAGCGGCGAATGCTGAAGAGGAAAATAGGAGGGCCGTCATCAAAAATATCGACAATTTTTTCATTGTTTTGAACATCTCCCTGATTGTGGTGGGTGGTCTCACTCCATTAGTGCCGCGTTATTATAGGAGGTCTAAATTCTGAGCTCAATCCTAGGCGGCCTATCCCAATCATTTTGTTTGCCCGCGTGGTCCACGCAATCAGCAGCCTAATGGGGTTGCCGACAGCGACCATTCGATCAGAATCGAGCGGACTGTGTGGACCCGCATCGCCCCAAAAATACCCTCCAGGGGGACGATCTCAGCCAACGGACGGGCGCTCCCAGCGAGCCCTTCGCCTAAGGCCATTGCCGTTCTTGCGCGTGAATGATTGGCACCAGGGTTTGCCGGGGCTAGGGACCGGGCGGTTTGACAAGCGACGACCGCGAGCACGGGCTTCCGATGGGTTGGGGGGTACACCTGGTCAATAAGATCGTCCATTCCCGCCGCTGTTATCGATCCTGGAAATGTGACAAACGCGACGTGGTCTGGTGGAAGCCGCGCCCTCTAGGTGGGGGGTGAATCCCGGTTCGCCTACCAGAAAACGCCACAGTGCTCCGCCTATAACCGCGTAGTGGTTTAGGGGGTGGTAAAGTGGCGTCTCATGATGCGGATTCCATGATAACGATGATATCGTAACCCTCATGCCGAACCGCAAAGT